>ENA-UOOD01000031-UOOD01000031.1-human-gut-metagenome-genome-assembly--contig:-CS67-NODE-31-length-199516-cov-28.464356_pt1 | contig 199516 bp, 153 predicted proteins | sample MGYA00242464_ERZ724011 | MGnify/ENA metagenome assembly ERZ724011 | reverse complement strand
AAGCGTCCCTGCCAGTAACTTTGCGCGTCCGCAGACGCGCCCCCAAGCTGCTCTTTCCCTCAAGATTCCAAATCATTTCATGACAATTGAAACCCCATACAGGGCATTTGCGCACCCTGCATGGGGTTTTAATATATAGCCGGATTACCTTCTGCGCTTCGGGCGGTGCGTTCCAATCAGCAGGAACGCCATCACGCCTGCCGCAATGCCGCCATACAGCTTGAGCTCGTGGCTCCAGCCGTATCCGGCAATCACCGCTTTTGCCTGCAGGCGCTGGCCGAAGTTCAGCTCCTTCCCCAGCAAATCGGACAGGGAAACATGCCCTAATCCCGGCAAATCAACGCCGCCATCAATCAGGGCATTCAGCGAGAAGTTAAATTCACCGACACCGGGCAGGTTGCCGTCCACATGAATCGCCATCATATCCTTCACCGTATCGGGGTCAATGTCGTGACCCACGGCAGTGCGGAAAACGGGGTTCAGCACGCGGTAGTAGTCGCTGGTTTCAAACGTATCAGCGGCATAGAAGCCCAGCGCACACGCCAGCACACCCAGAATCAGGATAAGCGCAAATAGTTTTCTCATTTGCTTTATCCCTTACCTGTTGGGCATGTTATAGCGGGACATGAAGTCCTTCTTGATGGCTTCCAGCTTCGCCTGATCCTGCGCGCGCTGCGTGCGGGCGCTCTCCTGAATCTTCTTCGTTTCGTCCAGCCCCGTCATAATGGTGCGCCAAGTGGTTTCCAGCGTATCCGCCTTGATAGAACTGCCAGAGGCAAGGCGCGTGGTGATTTTCGCCTGCTCCACCGTGTTGCGGGCGTTCTTCAGCAGCATTTCGTTCGTCCGTTCATCCAGTGCGGAAATAGCATCCGCCTGAATCTTCTGCCGCTTGAGCATAATCGCCTGCGCAAGCGCCTGCTTAAAGACAGGCAGCGTGACGATAAACGCCGAGTTAATCTTGCGGACAAGGTTCATGTTGCTGAACTGGATCGTCTTAATCATGGGGATGGACTGCAAAGCGACGCTCTCCGCCGTGCGCAGGTCCTGCGTGCGCTGCTCCAGCATCGCCAGCGCCTGCTGAAGCGACTGCAATTCAAACGTGATGGACTGGTCGCCCGTTGCTTCCATCTGCTGCTGAAGCTGGGTCATGTAATTCTGAATTTCCTGACAGCCCTGATCGCCCGCGACAATGTACTTCTCCAGCTCATGGAAGTAGCCAACGTTGGCTTGGAACATCGTCTCCAGCTTTTGATTCGACTGCTTGATTTCCCCCTCATACTGCTTCAGCTGGACGTAGATTTTGTCCACCTCGTTGCCCATCGTGTTGTACTTCGCCAGAATCTTGTCCAACTGCTTGCGCAGGTTGCCGAACAGCTTGCCAAACAGCGACGGGTTGTCACGAATCTCGTTGATATCAAACTGATCCATGATTTTCGCCAGCGAATTGAGCATCTTGCTGGATTCATCCAGCTGGCTCATGTTCATGCTGCGCAGGACAACATCCGATGCCTTGGAGATTTCTTCCGCCGAGTGGCTGCCGAAGGTAACAATCGTGTTCAAGTCGTTGACGTCGATGCCGGCGGTCAGCGACTCGATTTCAGGCGAATGCGCAAGCTGCTTCTGCGTCGCCTGCTGATCCGCAATGATGTCATAGGGCTGCACTTCCATCAGCGCCGTTTCCGGCTTGGCGGCGACGGCCGTGGTCGGTGCGCCTGCGGGACGGTTGAAATTCATTGCCATTGTCAGTTACCTCTTTTCAGTATGTTTTCAAGCCACGAACGTTTGACTGGGGTCAGTGCGCTAAAATCCGGCACTTGCAAATCGTAGACGTATTCGCCGATTTGGTGCTCCACCGGATAATTCCCATTGAGGTAGCGCTCAATCGTCTGATACCCGGTCGGGACAAAGAGCGCAATGTCAAAGCCCACCAGATTCAGGAAGGTCATCAGGATTGCATCCTCCAGCGAACACGGCTGCTCGCCCGTACACAGCACGACCATCTTGGGATTCTTCTTCGTAAAATCGAAACTTTGCAGCCGCCGGACGATATCGCGGTTCATGTTCAGCACCGTCGCCAGCACCGTGTATTCCGTGCCGTTGGTGAACGTGCCTTTGATCATCCGCTCATCCAGCATCAGCTGCACCTTGTCAAACATATGCTCCTGCAGTTCTTCGCGCAGCAGAGCGAACGGATATTGGCGGTCTGCCTTGATTTCCTCGCGCTTCAGCCTGCCGTTTCGCAGCGTTTTCACCGCCAGCGGCTGAAACTGGTTGGCTGCGCCGGTTACAACATAGGGCAGCGAGGGAATCAGCATCGTGTCATCTCCCAGCAGAAGTTTGATTTTCTGCCAGTATGCCTCCACCTTGCCGTCCTCCACGCCGGAAACCTTTGCATACACCACGGGCATGTTGACCACTTGATTCACCGTGCTGAAATTCGCGCGGTATTTGAGTTCCTGACTCCAGAGGATGAACACCTCGTCGTAGGTGGTTTGCAGCGTAATCGCGTCCGCCCGCGAGAACTGCCGATTGCGGTAAATACCCGAATCGGTGTAGAGAATCGACGTTAAGTCCTGCTCGGCGTTCGATGCCATTGTGCGCATCTGCACGCTGCCGCCGTCACGCGGGAATTTCGGCACGGGCATAGAGTCCTTGCCCGTCAATTCCAGCAGCTGGTCGCTCTGCACAGTGCACGGGCGGCTCAAATCGCACGCGAGAATCAGAATGTCCACGGGGAGCTGGGCAAGGTACTGCACAAACAGCGCATCATGCTGATTTCTGCACCCGCCCATCAGCACAAAGCACGGAATTTCGCTGCCCTTGTAGCCCTGAAACAGCGCCGCCTGATACTGCCGAATCCAGCAAAGCAGATACACGGCGGAAATCAGGAGGCGATTCAGGTTCGGTTCGGCTTTTGCCGCCGCCATCATCGTCCGGACGAACGCCTGCTGCATCAGCCGCTGCAGCTCCACATTCGCACACGCGGGCAGATTCCCGGCAATGTCGATTATCAGCTCCTCCTGCGAGCGGTACGGGTGACGGCGGATTTGCGCCGCTTCCTCCGGGCCGGGCAGGGATAATCCGTCGTCGACAATGGCGATTCTGCGCCCCGTGCTGCGGAACTTCTGGTAGAACTGGAACAGGTCGCTGATGTACGTCTGCTTATCCGGCACGCCTTTTAAGCGGATGAACGCATGGTAGAACAGGCGGAAGTCGTCGCCGCGTTCCGCAATAGGGGTCAGGATTTCCTCATAGGATGCTTCCTTCATCCACGCATTCGTGCACGCCATCCGCGACGGCTTCGGGAAGTATGTTTCAGGGTCACGCCGCTGCGGCACAGCGGGCGGCGGTGTCCGCATCGGCTGGTTCGGCGCTATCGCTGGACGCGGCACAGCGGGGGAAGGCTGGCGCATCGGCTGCGCGGATGTCACCGGGCGCGGCGCAGGCTGCGACGGCGGGCGCATGTTTCCCGCCGCTGCCGCTGCCATTTCCTTGCGGAACTGCTTGAGTGTGAAATCCTTCGCGAAGGGCATCCCCTGCACGCTCAGCAGCTGCGACCATGCCGAGGCTGCATCCTGCTTCAAGTACGCTGCGTCGCCCTGCGGCTCCAGCAGCAGTATGTCCGTCCCCATCATCGACAAAATACGCAGGAGAATCAGCTCATGCGCCGTAACCGCATTGCATTCGTAGAGAATGCGGGGCGGATTGTCGTCGCCCAGGAAGGGCATCAGGCGCTCGAATTTGTAGTACAGCCAGCACATCACCTTCATGTAGATGTTCCGGATGATGCTGTCCGTTTTTCCCTTCCGCTTCAATTCATCCATCTGGTCGCACATTGCTTCGGCAAACGAAACGCGATTTGCCTGACTCATGCGCGGCATCCACTTTTGCAGCGCTTGGGTAATGAACGCCGGATTCGGTTCAAACGCGCTGCCCAGCATTTCCGTCAGGTAACTCAGCTGACGCTCATCCGGATTGCCGATTTGCCCCTCAATGATAACGCCCTTCGCGCGCGCCGCTTCGTGGTAGCGCCAGAGAAAATCCTTGATTTCCGGGCTCCATTGGCACAGGCGCACAAAGTATACCCCCGGCGCATTTCCCCTTTGGCGCATGGGCAGGAGCAAATCAGAAAGATTGCTTGCGTTGATTCTGTTAGCCATGGCTGCCTCGTTCATAACGGCTCATTTTATACTTGTTCATCACAAATCCCAGCACCGAGCCGATCATGCCGCCCACGATATGCGCCATCTGCGAGATGTTATCCGCCGTGAAAAGCCCTTGATACGCCTGCTGCCCGATGTAAATCGCGGCAACAAGAATGAACGAAAGCGGAATCGTATGCTCTTCCGTGATGGTAATGGATGAGAGCAGAATCATCGCGAACACGATGCCGCTCGCCCCCAGCAGGCGAATGTTCGGGAAGAAAATCAGGTTCGCAAGCCCCGTCGCCAGCGCCGTCACCAGCATGATGAACACCATGTTGGACGTGCCGTACTTTTCCTCCAGCATCGGCCCCAGAATCAGGATATACATCATGTTGCCCATCAGGTGATTCCAGTTTGCGTGGCCAAAGACGTGGCAGACGCATCGCAGATACGCCAGCGGATCAAGAAACGAGGAACGATAGACGCTGAACACAGCCCGATTGCTTGCCCCTTTTGTCAGGACATTCAGCAGCTGCACCGCAAAGCAAATCAGGACAAAGGACAAGATAGCGGGGGCGTTGTAACTAATCCGAAGGCGTTTGCTGTTCTTCATGCTCCTATTTTCCTCCGCAGACGCGCTGTATTTTGAAAAAAAGAGGAGGAAACGGGGTACGTCTCTTCCTCTGTCAGGTTATTTCCGCACCGTTATACATTCACGCCGAAGTTGATGCAGAGTGCTTCGAGTCCGCCCTGGAAACCGCTGCCGATGGCGTTGAACTTCCATTCACCGTTGTGGCGATAGATTTCCGCAACAACAATCGCCGTTTCAATGGAGAAATCCTCCTCCAAATCGTAGCGAATCAGCTCCATACCCGTGGATTCATCCACAACGCGGACGTACGCATTGCTGACCTGTCCGAAGTTCTGGCGGCGCTCGGCGGCATCGTAGATGGTCACGGTGAAGTCAATCTTCTCCACGTTCGCCGGAACAGTGGCGAGGTCAACGAAAATCGTCTCGTCATCGCCCTCCCCAGCGCCGGTTCTGTTGTCGCCGCCGTACCGCACCGCGCCGGATGGATCAGCCGGGTTGCTGTAAAACACGAAGTTCGAATCGTTCGCAACCTTGCCATTCGCGCCCAGCAGAAATGCAGAGGCATCCAAGTCAAAGTCATGTCCGCCGTCGTAGCGGTTCACGTCCCAGCCCAAGCCGACCATGATTTTGCTCAAGCCGGGGTTGCCCTTCGTCAAATCAACCTTCTGACCCTTCTTCAAATTCACTGCCATGATAATTCCTCCTTTTTATCGTCCGATGTCAGACCTTCTCTTTCAAGCAGCGCGCCGTTCACCGGAGAACATCATTCTGCTTTCATTATACACCTTTATTTCCATTTTTTCAAGCAATTCAACAGCTATTCCGAAAAAAGAACGACGCAAAAAACGGGCAGGCGTATGTGCCTGCCCGGAGAAAATTCGCGTCCAACGCGCCGCCGAGTTGTGCGGTGCTGCCTATACCCGATCATCCTTCCGCTCTTCCCGTCCCGCTGTGATCCGTCGCGAACGTGACCTCTTTCACCTGCTTTTTCCTTGAATGCAGGCGTTTTTCCGCCAGAAGCCGCACAAATTCGCCCTCGTCAATCGGCAGGGACACGGGCTTGCCTGTCCACGAGGAAAGGTGCATGGCGTTGGACAGCATCAGCGCGCGGATACCCTCCGCGCCGTCCGCCACCAGCGGCGTGCCGTGCAGGATATGCGCCGCAAAAGCGTTCAGCACACCGACGTGCTGCGGATTCTCCCCGTCCAGCGGCAAAATCTCCACCTGCACCTCAGCATGGGGGTATGCGGATGCGCTTCGGCGGTAATAGGCGGATTCGCTCTGCGGCAAGCGCCACAAGGTCAGCTGACCGTTTTCGCAGACGACTTTGCCGCGGTCACAGGCGATTTCCAGCCGATTCGTGCCGGGCAGCTCCCCGGTAGAGGCGATAAAAACGCCCGTCGCGCCGCCCGGAAATTCCAGATAGGCGGTCACGTCGTCCTCCACCTCAATGTCGTGCCATTTGCCCTCGTGGCAGAACGCGCGCACCGTTGTCGGCAATCCGCAGAGCCATTGCAGCAAATCCAGCTGATGCGGGCATTGGTTGAGCAGCACGCCGCCGCCCTCGCCCGTCCACGTTGCGCGCCAAGCCCCGGAATCGTAATACGCCTGTGAACGATACCAGTCCGTCACCACCCACGTCACACGCTTCAGCGCGCCTAACTCGCCGGAATCCAGCAGCGCTTTCAGGCGGCGGTAGACACAGTTCGTGCGCTGGTTGAACATGAGCGCATACGTCCTGCCCGTCTCCTGTGCGGCGGCGATAACCGGGTGCAGCTGCGCCGTGTAAACACCCGCGGGCTTCTCGCTCAGGACATGAAGCCCTGCCCGGAGTGCCGCCTCCGCAAGCGGCGGATGCAGCTCGTGCGGCGTGGCAATCAGCACGGCGTCGCACGCATGGGCGCGGATGAGCGACATGCCGTCGGCATAGATGCCCGTTCCGGCGGGGAGCGTCTGCTGCGCCCAGTCACGGCGGTCTTGGCGCGGATCAGCGACGCAGGTCAGCGCAATTTCCGGCGTTTGCCCGGACAGGATGAGCCGGCAGTGTTCCGAGCCCATATTGCCAATGCCGATAATACCGAGGCGAATCTTCTCCACGCTGATTTCCTCCTTGGAATAGGTTACTTTCTCGTGCTTCCAAAGCTGCCGGAAACGTCGATGGCAGCATCCACTTCGTCCTTGTGGCGGGATGTCCTGCGTTTTTCATTCAGCAGCTTCAAGAACAGTTCTTCGTCAATAGGCAGCGAAACGGTCTGATTCGTCCACGAAGAAAGGTGCATGGCGTTGGACAGCATCAGCCCGCGGATGCCCTCGCGCCCGTCGGCAACAAGCGGCGTACCGTGCAGGATGTGCGCTGCGAAGGCGTTCAACACGCCCGCGTGCTGCGGATTTTCGCCGTCCGTCTGCACGATTTCGTGCTGAATATCCGGTACGCCGAACGGCTCTTTGCACACGGGACACCAGTCGCGCTCATCCACGCTGAGCGTATCCAGCGTCAATTGGTCGTTCTCGATGCGAATCCGCGCGCGCGTTCCGATGATTTCCAGCCGGTTTTCGCCCAGCGCGTCCCCCGTGGATGCAATGAACGTGCCCGTTGCGCCGTTTGCAAATTCCAGATAAGCGGTCACGTCGTCCTCCACCTCGATGTCGTGCCATTTGCCCTCATGGCAGGCGGCGCGCACCCGCACGGGCAGCCCACAGAGCCATTGCAGCAAATCCAGCTGATGCGGGCATTGATTGAGCAGCACACCACCGCCCTCGCCATCCCACGTTGCGCGCCACGCCCCGGCATCGTAGTAGCTTTGCGTGCGATACCAGTCCGTCACAACCCAGATCATGCGCTTGATTTCGCCCAGCGCGCCGCTGTCAATCAGCGCCTTCGCCTTGCGGTAGACGCAGTTCGTGCGCTGGTTGAACATCATGCCGAAGGTCAGTTCGGGATGCTTATCCGCCTCCGCAATCATGTCCCGCACCTGCAAAGTGTACACACCCGCCGGCTTTTCGCACAGCACATGCTTTCCGTGGCGGAACGTCTCTATCGCCAGCGTCGGATGCTGATAATGCGGCGTTGCAATCAGCACCGCGTCACAGGTGTCGGACGCAATCAGGTCGCTGCCCTCGCAGAAAACCGCAGCGTCCGGCACGGTTGCGCGAATCCACTCTCGGCGGCTTTCCTTGCGGTCTGCCATGGCGGTCAGCTGCACTTCCGGGCATTTGCCGCTCAGGATGTTGTGGGTGTGCAGGCTGGCAATGCCGCCCGCACCGATGATTCCAAGTCGAAGCATACCGAAACACTCCCATCATAGAGCCAAGCAGACTCTTTGTCAATTTCAATCAGGGAAAAACAGAAATATCAGGGGGGTTATTCCGAAAAAAAGGACTGCGTCCAAGACGCAGCCCCCTTTTTGTGAAGTTTGCGTGCGCTTATTACTTCTGCGCCATCGGATAGAAGCCGCGGTATGCGCCATCCTTGTACGCCTGACGCTGTTCGTCGATAATCTGCTGACCGCCGGCGGAAAGAATTTCGTTGATGTACTTATCCCACGTTGCGTCGAAATCTTCCGGCTTGCAGGTCACAACCTGAACCAGCAGTTCCGCTTCCTTGGAAACGATGGTCGTGCCGTAGTCAATGCGGGACTGGATGGTGCGGGTGAAGCTGACGGGTTCGTAAGCACCGTCATTGGAAATCACAAGGCTGTCCGCCACAACATCTTCGTAGCCGGGGAAGCCCATAGCGGTCGCGGCGTAGTTCAGCTCGTCAGAGCCGTAGTAGAAGCCGTTGCAGATCGGCGCGCCGTCGGTCGCGTGCATCTTGTGCGCGTCGTCGGTGTCGTTGATGTTCTTCAGGTCGGTCGGAATGTTGTTTTCGTTGACGGTGGTGTAGTTGTAGCCCATTTCGCCGTTCTGGAGCGCGTACAGGGATTCCGGCTTGCACATCCAGTTCAGGTACTTAATCGCGGCAACCGCAACCTTTTCATCCACAGACGCGGGGATGAAAATCGCCTGACCAGCGGCGGTGTAGGTTTCATGCGGGGTCGTTCCGGCTTCGGGCTTGAAGGGGTCGCACGCAATCCAGCTTGCGCCGGGGACATTCTTCGCCAGATCCTGCGCGTAGGACTTTTCCATGCGCCACGGCGCGTCCCAGTTGCCGACCCAGAAGCCGTCATAGCCGTTCACGCGGTCGCTATCGGTCTGCTTGGAGTTCTCAATGCCGAAGTAATCGGAAACCAGACCCTCATTGAAGAACTTGTTCATCCAGCGCAGCGCTTCCTTCGCGCCAGGCAGCATGTAGTGGAACTTGTGGTTCGCCACCCAGTCTTCTTCGGTAATCTTGCTGTAATCAAGGAAGGCATCCATCTGGTAAATCCAGCCGTAGAAGGGGTCAGCCGCGTACAGGTCGGAGGAATACGGAATGGTGTTGTCGCCGCCCAGCTTCTGCTCCTTCGCTGCCTTCAGGTAGGCATACAGCGCTTCCACGTTCGTGGGAACTTCCATGCCCAGCTTTTCCAGCCAGTCCTTGCGGATGAACATGCTCTGCGTTGCGACGACGATGCGGCGCGCAGGCAGGTAATACTGCTCCTTGCCGTCGCCCACGTCGTACTGACCGTACTGCAGCACTTCGTCGCCGAGGAATGCCGTCAGTTCCTGACCGTATTCCGCCAGCAGGTCATCCAGCGGCATAATGCCGCCCATGTCGATGTACTGCTGCACCAAATCCGTGCCGTAGGTCATGCAGATGTCCGGGGCCGTTCCGCCCGCCAGACGGGTGGAAAGAATCGTGCCTTCCTCCCAGCGGGAAACGGGAATCCAGTTAACCTTGATGTGGTTCGGATTACCAAAGTTCTCCTGAATGTAGTGCAGCTGCCAGCAGTCCTCCACGTTGAAGCCTGCGATGGAGCGGTCATACATTTCGACGTTGAGCGTTACCCAATCGTCATCCGCCGCCAGTGCCGTCAGCGGAAGCGCCGTCAGCAGCAGGCACAGCGTGCAAACCAGAGCCAGAAACTTTTTCATAGGGGTACTCCTTTCTATCTTGAACGGCTTTTGCCGCCCGTTCCAATGGGAATGTGGGATGATGATACTAATTCGATTCTAAAACATGGCATCGAGCATAGCAGATTTTTCGTTCCGGCAAAGCTGAGTGAAGCGAGGCGTACTGGAGGTACGCGCGAGCGGAACGAAGCAAAGCCGGGGCGAAAAAGATGCTGTGCGAATGTCATGGTTTAGATGAGAATTAGGGTAACACCGCACAAATGAGGTGGTCGGCTGGCGAATGGATTTTTCGTCAGATGCAAATGCAAATTTCGAAGGTTTACTGGAGGTAAATCGAGAAATTTGCATGCTGCAGATGGCGGAAAAGGCATCGCCAGACGCGCCGCTGAATTGTGCGGTGGTGCCTTAGTATTAGCCCTTGACTGCGCCCATCGTAACACCCGCCACGAAGTAGCGCTGCACAAACGGGTACACAATCAGGATGGGGAGCGTCGCGAAAATGATGGTTGCGGACTGAATGGATTCGGACACGTTGGTGCTCAGGTCATTCGAGCTGCCCTCCGCGACAGCGACTTCCACCGACTGGCTGCCCTTGATGAGGTTGTACAGCTTGAGCTGCAAGGGCTGCAGTTCACGCGAGGTGATGTAGTACAGCGCATCGTTGAAGCTGTTCCATTTGCCGACTGCGTAAAACAGGGAAAGCGTCGCCAGCGAGGAGAAGCTCAGCGGCAGGAAGATGCGGGTGAGGACTTGGAAATCCGTCGCACCGTCAATCGATGCCGCCTCCACCAGCTCATACGGCAGGGAAGAAAAGAAATTCTTCAGGATGATGACGTTGAACGTGGAAATCAGCCCCGGAATAATCAGCGACCACATGCTGTCAAGCATTCCGAATTCCTTCACGTTCAGGTAAATCGGAATCGTGCCGCCGGAGAAGTACATGGTAAAGACGATGAAGAACATGATGACGCGCTGCCCCTTGAGGCGACGCATGGACAGCGGAAACGCCACCAGAATCGTCATTACCATCGCCAGCACGGTGTAGATTACCGTCAGTTCGATGGTATAGAGCAGGCTGTGCCACATCGAATTGTCGCTGACGATGAGCTTGTAGGCATCGACGTTGAATTCCACCGGCCAGAACGACACTGCACCGCGCAGAATCGCAGACTTGGAGGACATCGACATGGCAATGACGTTGATGAACGGCAGCGTGCAGATCAGCACGAAGAGCATCATCACGATGATGAGGATAATCTGCCCTACACCGAGTTTCTTCTTCTTCTCAGGGCAAATATGCGCCTGTGTGGAAATCGCAGTCATGACAACTCCTCCCCTCTTACCAAATACTCTGTTCGTCGAACAGGCGGGAAACGGTGTTTGCGCCCGTAATCAGCACCAAGCCCACGATGGACTGGAACAGACCAATGGCGGTTGCGCGGGCGAACTGGCTGTTGGTAATGCCGGCGCGGTAAACGAAGGTGGAAATGACGTCGCAGTAGTCCTTGACCTTGGTATTGCCGATGATAAACGGGCGGTCAAAGCCGATGGACATCATACGCCCGATGTTCATAATCAGCAGAACGACGATGGTGGAACGGATGCCGGGCAAGGTGACATGCCAAATCTGCTGGAGCTTGTTCGCGCCGTCAATGCGCGCCGCTTCAAAGAGGTTCATGTCCAAGCCGGTAATCGCCGCAAGGTAGAGAATCGTGCCCCAGCCCATCGACTGCCACACGCCGACCAGCACATAGGTGAACGTCCACGTCGGGCCATCCGTCAGGAAAGGAATGTTCTCGGAAATCCAGCCCCAGCGCAGAAGCGTGGAGTTGATGACGCCCGACGTCGGCGCAAAAATCTGCAGCACCATGCCGCCGATGATGACCCACGAGAGGAAATGCGGCAGGTACAGCATCGTCTGCGAAAACTTCTTGAGCATGGGCGTTCGCATTTCGTTGAGCAGGATGGCGAGGATAATCGGGACGGGGAAGCCGAAGAGCAAGTCCAGCCCGTTGAGAACCAGTGTGTTCTTCAGCGCGATGCCAAAGTCGCTCATGCCGAAAACGAACTTGAAGTTGCCCAGCCAAATCCACTTGCTCTTGGCGGGATTGAACATGTTGTACTTCTGGAAAGCAATTTGAAGCCCCGCCATCGGCTTGTAGCAGAACAGAATGTACCAGACAATTGGAATCAGCAGCATCAGGTACAGCCGCCAGTCGCGCTGAAGCCAGTGTTTCTTGCGCTTGCGGCGCGGATGCGCCGGGGCAGCGGCTTTCGCGGGATTTGTCATAAGCAAAAACCTCCATTTCTAACGAATTATGGTTTCCGTAAAGGTGTACAAAAACAACTCTCTTTTGCGGGATGCAAAATAGAATCCATGCAAAGAACCTGCTGTTTTTTCCAGCAGCATCAACCAACATCTGACTGGCACTGCCAACGGGAAACCACGGGAGACGCTGCACGAGGCAGCCTGTTACGGGAACGTCACGCTCCGTTTCCGTATCGTTAGTTTGATTATAGCCGACGCAAGTTGCACAATCAATGTAAATCCTGCTTGAAAATATGTGAATCCTGCTGTATAATCAAAGCATCTGAACCCAGAAAGGAGCTGAAACGATGAGATTTACGGAGACCATCAACGGCTACAACGCGATGGGACGCGAAGACGCGGAGTACGAAGCGTGCTATGCCATAGCGGAACACCACACCGTCGGCGGGCTGCATTGCCACGATTTCTACGAATTTTACATCCACTATCAGGGCGGCAAGGTCTACTATGTGGACGGCAGCGTGTTTCCGCTGCAAAACAATCAGCTGATTATCATGCCGCCGTTTCGGATGCACGGGCTGGTGGGCGGCAGTTCGCTGCAGAACTACGAGCGCGGCTTCCTGTATCTGCGCCCGGAAACGCTGCGAAAGCTTGGCTTCGGGCAGATTGACCTCCAGCGTTACTTCGACAGCCGCCTGCAGTCCGGAAAATTCTACTATGAACTGCCGCAGGTGGATGCGCTGGCGTGCAAACAGCTGCTGATAGACATCTCCGCGCAGCAGGACATGCCGGACGAGATGGTGCAGTTCCGCAATTACGGGCGCATCATCGACTTCATGGTCATGGTCTGCCAAGCCGTGCAGGGAACAACCGCTCCTATTCAGCCAAGCGTTGTCAACGATGTGATTTTCGATGTGCTGCAATACATCAACGACCACTTCACCGAACCGCTAAAATTGGAAGACATTGCGCGCCGCTTCGCCATCAGCGTATCGTACCTTTCGCACGAGTTTACAAGCTACGCCGGGCGCAGCGTCTACGAATACATTCTCTACCGCCGCGTGCAGCTGGCGAAGGAGAATCTGCTGACGGACATGAGCCTGAGTGAAGTAGCCGACCGCAGCGGGTTCGGCGATTATTCCGGCTTTCTGCGCAGCTTCCGGCGGATGACGGGCATGGCTCCGAACGCCTACCGCAAGCAGCGCAGCGGCAGACACTAATTGCTGTTTTGTCTGATTAGGACGACAATCTGCCAAATCCGCCGAATTGAAAACAGGATTCGCATAGAAATCTTGATGTCAATGTGCTATCATGCAGATAACGCATCACGCAGCGTTGAGTATTGTAGAAGGAGCGAATGCCATGATTCGGATTGCCATCGTGGGTACGGGCAACATTTCCCACGCCCATGTGGAAGCCTACCTGCGCTTCCCGGAGCGCTGCAAGATTGTGGCGCTGGTGGATATTGTGCCGGAAAAGGCGCAGAAGATGAAGGAGGATTATCACCTGACCGAAGCGGAGGTCTACGACGACCACCAGAAAATCCTTTCACGCAAGGATATTGACTTGGTGGATGTCTGCACGCCGCCGTACGTCCACGCCAGCATTTCCATCAACAGCCTGCGTTCGGGCAAGAACGTCGTCTGCGAAAAGCCGATGGCGGCATCGCTGGAAGAGTGCGACGAAATGCTCCGCGCCCGCAATGAAAGCGGCAAGAAACTCGCGATTATCGCCCAGAACCGCTTCCGCCAGCCCATCAGCAACCTGAAGAAACTGCTGGACAGCGGGCTTGCGGGCAAAGTGCTGTGCGCATCCGTCACATCGGCATGGTGGCGCGGGCACTGCTACTACGACCTGTGGTGGCGCGGCACATGGGAGAAGGAGGGCGGCGGCTGCACGCTGAACCACGCCGTCCACCATATTGACATGCTGTGCTGGATGATGGGTCTTCCGCAGGCCGTGACGAGCGTGATGGCGAACGTCGCGCACGACAACGCCGAGGTGGAGGATTTGTCGCTGTCCGTGCTGCAATATCCGGGCGCGCTAGCGCAGCTGACAGCCTCCGTCGTGCATCACGGCGAAGAGCAGGAGCTGGTCTTCCAGTGCGAGAAGGCGAAAGTTGCCGCGCCGTTCAGCGTGTACGCGTCCATCTCCAAACCGAACGGCTTCCCGATTGAAAATACGGAGTTAGAGCAGAAAATCCGCGATTTTGTGGATGCGCAGCCGCAGCTTCCCTACGAAGGGCACGCGGGCGAATTGGAAAACGTCCTCTCCGCGCTGGAGAACGACACCCTGCCCGCAATTGGCGGCGAGGATGGCCGCCGGACGATTGAGCTGATTACAGCCGTCTACAAGTCAGGCGCAACAAAGCAGACAGTCACGTTGCCGCTGCAAAAGGACGACCCGTTCTACACGGTGGAAGGCATGATGCGCGCTGTGCCGCATTTCTACGAGAAAACCACGTCTGCCGCGTCGCTTGACGGCACGATTACGCTCGGCAGCGATTATCAGCAGAAATAATGGGAGGTCATCACGATGAAAGTATCAGACGGCATGAATTATGCGCCCAAAGGCAAGGCGCAGCCCGTCGTGAAGCCGGGTGAATTTATCTTTTCCGCCGCGCACCTTGACCACGGGCACATCTACGGCATGACGAACGGCCTGCTGGAAGCGGGCGGCACGCTGAAGTACGTCTACGACCCCGACCCGAAGAAGGTGGAGGCGTTCGTGAAGGCGTACCCGCAGGTGAAAGTCGCCCGGAGCGAGGAAGAACTGCTTAACGACAAAGAAACGAACATGGTCTGCGGCGCGGCGATTACAAACGAGCGCTGTGCGCTGGGGCTGCGCGCCATGCAGGCGGGCAAGGACTACTTCACCGACAAAGCGCCCTTCACCACCTTGGAGCAGCTGGACAGCGCCAAGAAGATGGTGGCGCAGACGGGCAAGAAGTACATGGTCTATTACGGCGAACGGCTGCATGTGGAAGGCGCGGTGCTGGCGGGCAACCTGATTGAGCAGGGCGCTATCGGCAAGGTCATCCATGTGGAGGGCTTCGGGCCGCATCGGCTGGGCGCGGCAGGGCGGCCGCAGTGGTTCTTTGAGAAGGAGAAGTACGGCGGCATCCTCTGCGATATCGGCAGCCACCAAATCGAGCAGTACCTGTTCTATGCGGGCGAGGAGGACGGCACAGTCTCCCGCAGCCGCATTGCCAACTACGCGCATCCGCAGTATCCGGAGCTGGACGACTTCGGCGACTGCGCCATCAACGGTACAAACGGCACGACGTTCTACTTCCGCGTGGACTGGTTCACGCCGGACGGCCTGCGAACGTGGGGCGACGGGCGCACCATCATCATCGGCACGAAGGGGTACATTGAAATCCGCAAGTATGTGGATGTCGGTACGGAGCGCGACGGCGGCAACCATGTGTTCCTCGTCAACGACCAAGGCGAGCAGTACATCAACGCAACTGGCTTGACGGGCTACCCGTTCTTCGGTGATTTGATTCTGGACAGCCTGAACCGCACGGAAAACGCGATGACGCAGGCGCACGCCTTCAAGGCGGCGGAACTGTGCCTGATTGCGCAGAAGCAGGCGGAAATGGTGTATCAAGCGAAATAATACTATTTCCGGATGAAAATGCGCCAAGATGCGCCGCGAATTTTTCACTCTGGCTAACGCGAATGAAACGCAGCGTAGCAGCGCTACGCTAAGTGGAATGAGCGGACGCCAGAGGGGAAAAGGCGCAAGCAGATGGCGCAGGTGAATCCGGAAATAGTATAAAGCAAGAAAGCAAGCCCGTCGGCTGCCTGTGATTTGTACAGGCGGTCGGCGGGCTTGGTTGGTTGTATACAATTTGCGCTTACAGGTACTTGCCGCAGGGAATGTCGATATTGATGTTCTTGAGATTGTGGACTTTCGCGCCACGGATAAGGATTTTATCAATCATGGTGATGCTCCCGATTTATAGGATGATTTAGGCTTGGAAGATTAGGGCTTCGAGGTTGACCCACATGGCAGGGCGGACAGACGTTTGGGTATCGAAGACATCGTCGACGAATGAGGCTCCACCGCAATCTACAATTGTTGCCTCATTCTGACTGTAACCGGGCGACCGCAGCCACCAGTCTACACGATTGACATCATCGTCGTCATCGTCGTCATCGTCGTCATCGTCGTCGTCATCGTCGTCGTAAATCTCTGCTCCTTGTGCAATCGCATATGCCGTCGGTTCTATTAGAGCAGCATCATTCCAGCTTTCAATATCAAAGTGCCTGTCGGCTTCTGCATAGCTTAGCAGAAAGACCTTGTCCATTGTGTTGTTTCCACCGTTTGTACTATATTTGCTATTCCCCTGATTTTTGCTATTATCCACGTTCGTTGTCAGTATTGCCGCCTGTGCATCTGCGTTGAATGCCTTGTTGTAGAAAGTATCGTTCAACCACGTCCGCAAGCTACATTTTTCCCATGTCACGTCGGTATAACTGATATTATACGGTTGAGCATCCAGCCCATACTTGCTGACAACCAGTGCATTTAATCCATCGCGCTCCAGAATCAGCCATTCAATAGGTGTCTTGTCCTTTCCTTCGCTTGTTTGCGGATAGTGACCAAAAGTAATATACTTTCCCGGTTGAGCGGCTATTTCCCGCATGATTTCTTTCTCCGACCAGCACAGTTGCGCTGCTTTTGGTTTTTCAACCGCTTTCATCGTAATTTGTGCCTGCGCTAATGCGTTTTTCGCTTCCTGTAATTCTACCTGCGCTTTTGTCAGCTCTGTTTCAGTCGCGTGTTGTTGCCGTTCCATTTCCGCTTTTTCCTTTTCTAAAACAGCAAGCTCATTTTGCAGCATTTGTTTCCTCTTTTCAAAAAATAGACCATGAAATTTACTGATTTCCACTTTGAGCCGGTAAATCTGCTTTTGTTTCTCATTCTTTCGATTTTCTGCTTCTTGCATTTCATTTGTACGCTCATTCAGCTTTTTCTGCATCAAGTCAACTTGCTGTGTTGCTTGCTTCAACTGTTCTTGTGCCGAGATAATCTTTGCATTGTTTGAAACCGCCAATTGTTCTATAAGCACTTTCCTGTATTCGTCGATGCATTCCTGAAAAAGCTTTCTACTCTCCTGATAATCTTCAATTTTTTTTAATATCAGCAACGCCGCCGAATAGTCTTTTTGGTGCATTGCCGAAAGCGCTTGCTCATATTGCTTCTTTTTCTCTTCAAGTTCTATCTTTTTTTTCTTCTGTTCTTTGTCATACGCTTCATTCGCGTTAATCTTCCTCGCATACCCCATATACCGTTGCTTCTGTTCCTCATTCGCAAAGCGCAATGCCCTTTTCCACGTCGGGTCATCATCAATCGGCACGCGCAACGTCGTCAGTGCTGATTCCTGTATCAGCTTTTTCGCCACCAAAATCTGCGCCACATACGCCGGGGCATACTCCGCATCCACATCCAGTACTTTGTCAATATATTCGCTTGCCTTCGCAAAGTCCCTATCTTCCAGATACAGATACACACGCTTCATCAGGTTGTCCGCTTTGCCGCTCTCCTGCACTTCCTGCACAACGGTTTTCTGCACTACCGTGTTGGGCGCACTGCTTGCCGTACCGCCCTTCCCGCACAGCTTCTCCACGCCGCGCACAAGATCCTGCATCCAGCCCAGCTTCGCCATGTCCTGCGCCTGCAAGCCTCGAAATTCCTTGGGCATGTCATACGCATCCAGCCCCTTGAAGCACGGAATCAGCGTCTTCCGCTTGTCCACCTTCATCATGCCGAGGAAGCGGCTCCACTCGTTCTTCACCCAAACCGCATCGTAGTATTCGTACGTCGTCCCGAACGCCAGCATCACCTTCGCGGAGGACAGCGCCGCGTAAATGTACGGCTCGTACTGCGTGCCTAACTTGTCCTCCAGCGTAATCCGGCTGAAAAACACCTTCAAGCCCTTGGCAGTCAGTGCCTCGTAAACATCCTGCGCCAGCACGCTGTCCTCGGTGCGGCTGCCGTCCTCGGCGGTCTCCTTGTAGCAGATGAACACATCGTAGGGCGTTTCGTTCTGCGCAATCGACAGAATATCCTTCTGGATGCGGTCGATGGTTTTCGCTTCCTCGCGGTAGACCTTCCGCGCAACGACATCGGCATAATCGCACGCCTGCTCGAAGTTGCTGTCCTCCATGATGGAGGTCGGCAGGGTGCGGTGGCAGGTGGGAATCTTGCTGCCGGTGGCGGGGTCGTCCACATACTCGATGCCGTACGCGCACAGGCACAGCCCCCAGTACGCCTCCGCCTCTTCGGGGAACTCCGCCACAATCTGCTCATAGACAGCGGATGCCTTGTCGAACTCGCTGTTCATGCGCAGGCGATTCGCGCGGTTGAACAGGTTGGTTTTCTTCTCACTGTCCGCGCTGGGGATGGTCTGCTTGCTGCCGCAGTATTCGCATTCGCAGACGGTGCTGCCCGGCTCAAAGGCAAGGTCCCCGCCGCACATTTTGCACTTGATAATCATGATTTATTTTCCCGCTTTCTCCTGTTTTGCAATCACTTTGCGCTGCGCCAGCGCCGCCATCAAACGCCTGATGGCTTCGGGATTCTTCCCCGCCGCCAGCGCATCCACCTGCGCCGCAATCTCCCCGTCGATGCTCGTGGGCATCGGGTCGGCGAAGCGAATTTCCTCCGCAAGGCGCTTCATGTCCGCATCCCCCGATGCGGCCAGCGCGTTCGCCTTCTGCCGGATGACCTTCCTCGCGGCGGTGCTGTCCGCCATGTGCGCTTCGCTCTGCGATACCACCACGCGCGCGGCATCCTTCACCGTCAGGCAGATGCCCGTCACGGCGAAAATCAGCACCTCCGCCAGCACCGTCACCCACGCGGGGCAGAGCGCTGCCAGCCCCATCAGCGCAAAGCCGAGAACGGCCTGTACCGCCAGCGCCACCGCGCCCACCTTGAAAATCGGCCAGCCCAGGATCTTGCTTTCCAAACCATCCTTGCGGAACGCGGCATAGAACGTCCACGCCGCCAGCAGGAACATCAGCACGGTGCATCCCGCCGCAATCCACCACGATGCCGTCCGGCTGAACGGAATCAGCACCATCAGCACAAGTGCCACCACCAGAAGAATCCCCCAGATTGTCCATGCGTGCTTGCTCAGTTTCATTGCTTAGTCCTCCCGCTTCTTGCCGCAGTTCGGGCAGAATTTGCTGCTGATGTTCGCCTGTCCGCAGGCGCAGTTCCACGTTTCGGGCTTTTTCGCGCCGCAATTCGGGCAGAATTTGCTCGTGATGCCCGTCTGCCCGCATGCGCAGTCCCACGCTTCGGGCTTCTTCGCGCCGCATTCCGGGCAGAATTTGCTCGTGATGCCCGCCTTGCCGCAGGTGCACGTCCAGCCCTCGACTGCGGGTACTTCCGGGGTCAAGGCGCTCTGCATCACCGGTTGAATCGCGTCCTTCGTCATGCCAATGACGCTGCCGACCGCGCCCAGCCCAACGCCTAACTGCATCGCGTCGCTCGCCATGCCGCTGATGCCGCCCGCCGCGCCGCCGTTGCGCATGGCTTCCAGACCCACCTGACGGCTCGTCTCCTGCTGGTAGGTGTAGCCCTTCATGCGCATCTCCTGCGCCTCGGCTTCCGCCTGCATCCGGTAGATGTCCGCCTGCGCCTGACCCGCGATTCGCGCTGCGTCGGCATCACCCTGCGCGGTGATGGCTTTCAGGCGGGCTTCCGTCTGCGCCTCCACTGCCTTGCGCTCGAACGCGGCTTCCGCCTCGGCTTTGCGGATTTCCTCGTCGCACGTTTTCAGGTACAAATCCGCGTGCTGCTGCTTCATGCGGCGGAAATTCGGGTCATCGTCCGGCGTGACGATGTTGCTGACGTAAAATTCCGGCACTTCCAGCCCGTACGATGCCAGTTCCGCGTTGATGGCGTCGCGCAGACCGCGGCTGATGGTGTCGAGGTGCTCGTCCAGCTCCAGGACGGAAATGTGGTTGCTCTTGATGATTTTCGCCAGATTCGCCTTCACCTGCGTCATGATGAGCGTGCGGAAGTACCCCAGCCCGTTCTGGTCAAAGACTTCCTCCTGCTTCAGCCCCGCTGCCGTGCCGACGACGCGGATGAGCAGCCGCCGCGCGTCGCTGACCCGCAGGTTAAACGCGCCCGACGCCCCCAGTTCCACATGGATGCCCGTCACCGGGTCGAACATGCCGACTTTGCTCGGCGTGCCCCACTTGATACCCAGTTGCGTCGTCAGGTTGACGAAGTAGACCTCCGCGCGGAAGGGCGTGCCCTGCGTCGGCAGCTGGTAAATGCTGTTCATTTTGGGGAGCGTGGCGGTTTCCAGCGTGTAGCGTCCCGCCGGAAAGGAATCCAGCGCTTCGCCGTTGCGGAAGAACACGGCTTCCTGACTTTCGTGCACAATCAGCTGCGTTCCCGTGGTGAAATCCGTCAGCGGGTGCTTCCACACAATCGTCTGATTGTCGCCCTCATAGCGGATGACCGCCGGAATGCCCTCCGCACGCACCTGTGCCTTCTTCACCTCCGCCTGTACGTCGTTCACCGCACCGCAGACGGGGCAGTCCACCTCGTCCACCGTGCTGTCCGCGTTCAGCTGGCAGCCGCACCGATGGCAGCGGAACGACACGGCTTCCCCCACCATCAGCGCCGACTGGCACACCGGGCAGCGGGCATCCACCCCGTCGGCCTGATCGAAAACGACCTGATTGCCGCAGGACGGGCACTTGCGGCTGGCTAACCTTTCGGTTTTGACATCAATGATATTGCCGCACGCGCAGCGGACGCGGCGGCTTGCGAACAGACCCGTGCTGGCCTGCACATACTGGTGGCAGACGGGGCAGGCGATAACGAATTTACTCATAACGGCAGTTCCTCCTCTATCTCATTCCTCATGCTGGAAATTGCGCATGTGAAAGGAAATCATTCCACTTTGATTATACTGCATAGGTGCACGCTTTGCAAGGGGGTACAGGGGGGTTGGCGACTTTTATGCACGGATGTGACAAAAATAAGGCGGCTGATGATTGCAACGAAAAAAGCTCCGGCGCGGAATCTCTGATGGGCAGGGGCGCGCCGAAGCCTTTGCTTTCGGATGATATTTCAGCTTATGTGGATAGCGCGATTACTTCATTGGCAGACGTGCAGCCTTCCTCTTTTTCTTCAGAATAGCTGGTTTTTGATTTTTCCATTTTATCCCGAATATCTTGCATTGCGGCATTATAGAACATCTTTTGATTGTCTTCTTTTAAATCCGTGCCCGTTATACACTGAATGTTGTAGGCTTTCATCATGTAGATTTTTTGCGTGTCGTTTGATTTAAACTCATAAAAATAGATTTTCGTATCGGGAAAATTCCGCTTCTTGCAGCAAGCCAGATACCACAAATCGGATTCGCACAAATACATGCCAAAGCCCAAGATATACACATCACTTGTCAGAAATATGTCAATCCAGTTGTTTGCTTGAAAAGTGCTATCTTCTTTCATGGATTTAACTCTTCTAACAGTGAGCGCTGCACAATCTTGAATTTCACGCAGCTGCTTTGCATAATAATAATGCCCCATCATCATTGTACTTGGCTTTGCAGCATCACCGTGTATATGCCAAATTCTTTTCCCGTTTTTTAACTGATGATACTGATATGTGCGAAACTTTTCTTCACTCGAACCCAGCTCTTTCGTTTTCTTCAGTGAATGGCTATATGCTCCCTTGGACTGCTTCATGCCGTCTGCAATTTCCAACTCAAAGCTATAATTTGCAGTGAGAATATCATCCATAGGCAAATCAAAGAATTTTCTCAAAAAAACATTCTTTTCCTCATCGTTGTTTTCCTTAAGAAGTTTAGACGCAAGCTCTTCCATCCGTTCATCGACATGATCATTGGTAGCAACAACAATTTGCATTGTGGCAGGCATATTTTCAATGTCGCTGTATTTATAAGTAGATTTAGATGTTTCTAATTCATCATTGATGAGTTCTTTCCACGACTTTTCCTCAAACAAGCGGTTGATTCCATTGCCCAGTAACAAGCATTGTGGCGTTGGCTTCAGCGAGTATGCAGGAATCGACAATAGCATATATATCCACCCTTTCAATTGACTGTTCTTGTTGTATTGTACATTGTGGTCAAGAGGGGGAACATTGGCTTTTTCCTTTGCCGCTGTTCCCCCGCCCAAACGCACACTAATCGGATTGAAGATTAGAAGATTTTAGATTCAAGATTCACCCACAAAGCGGGGCGGACAGAACCGGAGTCACTGTCGACATAGTTGAAGTCGAGAGAACCGACGAAGTACACGATCGCGGCATAGTCCTGATAAGTGCCGGGCGACCGCAGCCACCACCACCCGGCACAAGTGCTGTCAGTAGTCTTATTGGAATAACTTGTCCATGCCCCCTGTGCAATTGCATGCGCCGTCGGTGCTACGCGCGACTTCGTGTTGCTGCTGTTGTCATACGTTACACCAAAATACTTGTTGGCTTCCGCATAACTCAGCAGAAACACCTTATCCTGCGTGTTATTGCCGCTGCTCGTACTCCATCCGCTGTAACACTGGTTCTTGCTGTTATCCACGTTCGTTGTCAGAATTGCCGCCTGTTCGGCACTGCTGAACGCCTTGTTGTAGAACGTGCCGTTCAGCCATGTCCGCAAGGTGCAAGTCTCCCAAGTAACGCTGGTATAGTCTGTGTTATATGGCTGTGCATCCAGCCCGTAGCGGCTAATCAGTAATGCCTTGTTGCCATTCCGCGCCAGCACAAGCCACTCAATCGGTGTCATATCTTCTCCGGCAGTGGTTTGTGGGTATTCACCGAAAGTAACGTAGTTGCCTACTGTAAATTGGGCTTCACGTGCTTCTAATGCTTTTTTCGCCGCCACGATATTATCATCTTCTATCAGCAGTTTATCAACATCTTTGTAACCTGTAAGCGTCACATAAATGGCATACGCTTCATCATATCGTGCCGCAGCGTTTAGATTGTTCGCCTGCTGATACTTCGTTTCCGAAAGTTGCTGTGCCGCGTCGCTATAATCCCCCAACTCCGCAAACGCTGCAATTGCATCGTCATACTGCCCTGCTTCGCGCAACGCCAACGCCTGCTGATACTTTGTTTCTGAAAGTTGCTGTGCCGCGTCGCTATAATCCCCCAACTCCGCAAACGCTGCAATTGCATCGTCATACTGCCCTGCTTCGCGCAACGCCAACGCCTGCTGATACTTGTTGTTGGGGATAATCACATTCGGAATGCACCAAGCAATAGCGCACGCAATCATCACAACAACAACCGCCGCAATCGTCAGCGTTTTCTTCCTGCGCGCGCTTTCCTGCCGCTGCTTCTCTTCCGCGTTCTCGCACTCCTTACGCCGCTGCTCGGCTTGCTTCCGCAGCTCCTCCACGTCGCGGTAGCCGTTCAGCCCCTCGCGTGCCAGCATCCTAATTGCCTTTTCCCACTTAAAGCTGAAGTTTCCTTTTTCAGCTTCCTGCATTGCCTCCACAGCATCATTGTAGGCGTTTTCGCGGGTTGTCTCTGCGTCCTGCAAACACTGCTCCGCCCGCTGCTTCGCGTCCTTGTAGCCCGGAATCTGCCCAAACTGCTTGGCAAGCGCTTCCAAATCCGCCGCATCCGTCAAGTTGGGCATTCCGATTTCCATTCTTCTTCGGCTTGCCTTTTCGTAAATCGCTTTCAGCCGCGCCTGTTCCGCCAGCACAAGGCATTTTTGCGCACACGCACTGCCTTCCGAATCGCCAATCGCCGCAAACATCCCCGCCGCCGTTTTCAACTGTTGCTCACTAACGTCGCCGGGTTCGCCTCTGCTTACCGCCTTCTGGAATATGCTTGAATTCTGCTGACCATCTCGGCGGCGGCTGCCATTCGCACGGCAGCCGTTGGAGCACTGGCAGCTGGTCTTATAGTTCGCCAATTCACGTTCAAGCTGCTCGCGGTTCACTTTGGGATTCACCGCCATCTCAACAGCGCAGTCAAACGCATAGTCGCGAATCTGCGCCGCCACACGCGGCTTCACCTTCTCGATGTAGCCCGCATAAATCGCCCGTTGCTTGCTGTCCGCAAAGCGCAGCGCCTTCTGCCAATCGGAATTATCCTCATACAGGAAGGGCGCATCCGCCAGCCCCGATTCCTTGCGGATGCGGAAGGCAACGCACACCTTCGCCGCGTAGGCAGGAGCGTATTTGGGATCAATATCCAGCACACGCTCGATATACTCCTCCGCGCTGTCAAAATCGCCGTCCTCCATGAACAGGTATGTGCGCTCCATCAGGCTGTTAATCCCCGGTGTCATGCCGCCCGCGGCGGTCTGTACCACCTGCCGAACCGCCCCGGATGCTTCCGCCTGATTGCCCGCATTCATCACCTTCTGCACCCCGCGCAGCAAGTCCTGCATGAAGCCGATTTTGCTCATGTCCTGACTTTGCAGCATCGACAGTTCTTCCGGCAGGTCGTACGGATCCATATCCCGATAGCACGGAATCAGCAGCCGCTTGTGGTCGTGCTTCATCAGCGACAGATAGCGGCTCCACTCGTTTTTCACCCACACGGCGTTAAAGTACTCCGGACGGCTGCCGATAACGACCATCACCTTCGCGCTGTTTAGCGCCGCGAAGATGTACGGCTCGTACTGCTGCCCAAGCTTGTCCTCCAGCGTGATGCGGCTGAAGAACACCTTCAAGCCCTGCTCGGTCAGCCCATAATAGACATCCTGCGCCCATTGGCTGTCGCGCGTCCGCTGACCGTTCTCGTCCGTCTCCTTGTAGCAAATGAACACGTCATACGGCTTCTCGTTGGCGGAAATTGCCAGAATCCCCTTCTGGATTTCTGCAATCCGCGCCGCTTCCTCCTGATAGATGCGGCGGCTCTCCTCATCCGGCGCATTCTCCACCGCCGCGAGATAATCCTCGTCCGTCAGAATCGACGCCACCTGCACGCGATGGCACGTTGGGATTCGCTGATGCGTTGCCGGATCTTCAACGTACTCAATGCCGAATCGGCTGATGACCGCGCCCCAGTGCGCCTCGGCATCCGTGTCGTCCTGCTCCAGAATTTTCTCGTACGCCGCAACCGCCTTGTCGAACTCTCACTGCCGCCGGAAGTGATTCGCGCGGTTGTAGCGATTCAGCTTGTTCTCGTCCTCCGCCTGCGGAATCGTCGATGTGCTGCCGCAGTACTCGCACGTCCCATACGTCGCGCCCGGAATGAAGTCAATGTCCCCGCCGCACATCTTGCACTTAATAATCATGGTGCGCCCCCCTCCTGATAGCATCGCCTAAAATGGCATAATTCGTTACGTCGTGTGTATTTTACCACACTTACAGACATTCGGCAAGGTGAAATGTCGAATTTTGTGGAGAATGCTTTCCTCGCTTGAAATGCAAAAGCCCGCCTTATAATATAAAGAACCCAACCGTGCCATCTTCTGTCCTCCCAATCAGCGCAGCCCTGTCAAGCAGAAGATTGCGCATAGCACAAGAAGTCTCAGGCAATAATGTGCATTGATGGCATGCGGCATAGTTAAGCCCATATAACCCCTGTCCATTGATACCCGTTGATGTCATGCAAAGCGGGTCGCCAGAGGACCATTCCGCCTCATCAAGCAAGTCATCAATTATCTTCTCCAAATACTCCGATTTAGCCTGCGCAGCAAGACCGCCAAGGCTGCCCTCCACATCAGAAGAAGCTGTGTAAATTAAAATCCCTGCCATATTCTCGCCGCTGGGATATGTTGAATAAATTCTTTCTTTCAGTGATGCCGATTGATAACCGCACATTTTTGCAAGCGAACGAATCAATAAGTGCGAAAAAGTATGAAGCAGCACATACCTTGGCGAAGCATTTTCACAGTGGATTTTGTTTTCTTGAATCCGCTCCATCATTAACTGGTAGATATGCTGGTTTTGCTTTTCCCAATCTGAAACTCTCTCTTCATTTAACCGAATAAAAATTCCTTCGCCATGCATATCAATTGCCGGAAGCCATTGTTGCTGCTTTCGTGAAAAAATTGGTGCTAAGCAAGGGCTATTCATGTCTCCATCCCAGCCTTGCAAACGTGTAAATCCAACCATTGTCACAATTTCTGTCAGGCAATCAACTGCCGTGACACTATCCAGCAGCATATGATACTTTTTCGGAGGAGAAATTCGTCTGGAACTGAAATCCGCATTTTCATCTTCCGTTTCTTCACAAAGTGCGCGGTATTCTTCCTCATATAGTTCTCTGAGCGACGCAGGATGCGGCTTGTTCTGTTCTGTGCACAGCACGCGGTAAGCATCCAGAATCTGTTTGTTTGAGATTTTCGGAAGATACGGGTGGATTTTTCGTTCTATATAGGATTGCAGCGCTTCATCACTCTTTCCTTCCATCGCATCGAGATGTCGAAATAGAATTTTGTTGACCTGTGTACTCCACGGTGGAATGTTCAGCGCGCTAATATTTACGGGCATATAGACACCAGCGGATGTTCTCATCCGAGCAACAGCATTCTCTGTGCATGGCGAATCAGCGTCGTGTTCCAACCACGGTTGGCGGCCAGCGCATTTATACACGGCTGCTAATGCCCCTGGAACGAACGCTTCTTGCATACTGCGTGTTTTTCCACACAGTTCACAGGATACCATCAGACTGCCCAAGTTTGTTCGCCCATTAATATTGAACAGCTTTAATCGTTCAGGTTCCCCTCCCTGATTTTTTTCACACGCGGCACCTCGGTGAACCCATCGTGAATACGGAAAGTCGTCGATATGACCATGACGGCATGCAACAATAAAACGTGAAGGAACCAATCTATGGTTGCATTCTGGACAGCGCAGTTCTCCTTTCTGCAAGCCAGCAAGCTGCTTGTCCTTCCACAGATATGTACATGCTGGACAATACAAAATTTCAGGGAAGCGATATGCACGAATGTCACGACTATACGATTTCTCATAGATTGCTCGATTTTTCTTATCATACTTAGGCTTTACGAAGTAAGCACGCTGTAGCACCTTTTCCAAGCTGTGACAGTGTAAGATTCGTGGGTCATCTTCATCCGCCGGTTTCCAGTCATCAGCTCCACCAATAATAGCGGTTTCTTCTTTGAAATCGACTATTGTCCCCACACCATAAGAAGTTATTAGCTGCGAAGTTCGCAGTTCGCCTAACTCATGCGATTTGCAGGGTGCTTCCTGTCCGGGTAAAAACACCGGATAAAAGGAATCATCAGAAAGCAAAACGCCAAAAGCGCTGCAAAGCTTATAGACCGGCTCTTTCTCGCACAAAATTGCTGCTCCGCCAGCCACAGACCATTGTACACGCTCCGGGCGGCAAACGGCAAGGTGATACTCTTCCCCTATCTCTTCGATACGTTGGTAAATCGCCTGCATTTCACAACTTCCGCCCACCATTAAGATGGCATCCATCTGCCCCAGCGCGACCCCTGCTTTATCCGCTGCCGAAAAAAGCAGCTGAATTGCTTCGTTGACTTTTGCATCAATCAGCTTTGAAAATTCATCCAATGTCACATTTTCTCGCACAGTGGGTCTTCCCGCGTATTTTATCAGCATCACAGGCGCAGATTCATCGGAGGACAAGCGTTTTTTTGCTGCCTCTGCACGGTCAAGAAGGCCGTCGCGTTCTTTCGGGGATAAGTCATCAAAAGGACATGCCGTCGATACCTGCCGCATAATTTTCGCATGGATATGGCGTGCGAGCATCTGGTCAATATCATTGCCGCCAAGACGCATCCCTGCAACTGCAAGTTCTGATACTTCTCTGTTCTCGATAGAAATCAAGCTGATGTCCAGTGTGCCGCCGCCCCAGTCGAAAACAGCGACATTGCTTGCCCCAGCCAATTCATCCCGACATTTAACATACGCTGCCGTTGGCTCGCTCACAAACGACTTGATACATATTCCTGCCCTATGTGCCGCCTCACGCAAATCAGCGCGCTGCTCGGATGAGAAGTCAACAGGAATTGCCATGACTGCCTCATTCATGGCACAGCCAGCCATTTTCTCTACACGCTCCTTGATATAGGCAAGGAACAACGCAGTTAGGCACCTTGCAAATTTCATGCAAGAAGCAAGGCGAAGCTGATTTAGCAATTGACCTGAATGCACTTCAAGAGGTATAATAGAGTTAGTGCCGCATCATGTGTGGTCGCACTGTGTGTGATATACTGGAGGACATGCACCATGATTAACCTTCGCAAGTTAGAAAGCGAGCTGTGGGAATCCGCCGATCTGCTCCGAGCAGAGAGCAAGCTGACCAGTCAGGAATACTGTATGCCCGTGCTGGGCTTGATTTTCCTGCGCTATGCGTATAGCCGCTTCCGCTATGTGGAAGCCGAGATTATGAAAGACCGCCCGGTTCGCAACGGGCGTGTACTGCCGGTGGAATCCATCGACTTCCAGCAGAAAAGCGCTATCTTTCTGCCGGAAGAAGCACGCTATGAATATCTGCTGAACTTGGAAGCGGGTAAAGTCAACATCGGCGAAAAGGTCAACCACGCCATGACGCTGATAGAAACAGAAAGCCCTCAGCTGAGCGGCGTGCTGCCCAAGACCTACACGTCTTTCAAGAACGAACTCTTGTGGGAATTGCTGCGCATCTTCAACAACAGCGCCCTAAACGACATTCAGGACGACATCATCGGGCGCATTTATGAGTACTTTCTCAACAAGTTTGCCCCGGCGTTGGCCTCGGATGACGGCGTTTTCTTCACGCCCAAATCGCTGGTGCGCATGATTGTGAACATCATCGAGCCCAAACGCGGTATTGTGCTGGATCCCGCTTGCGGCAGCGGCGGCATGTTCGTTTCCTCTGCGGACTTCACTGAGCAGTACGGCGCGAACGCGAATATGGCCATGACCTTCTACGGTCAAGAGAAGGTGGAATACAATTCCAAGTTGTGCCTGATGAACATGGCAGTACATGGGCTGAATGCGCAAATCGTTTCCGGGGACGATGCGAACAGCTTCTATCACGACCATTTTGGTCTGGAGGGCAAGTGCGACTTTGTGATGGCGAATCCGCCTTTCAATGTGGACAAAGTAAAGGATACCCCTCATAATTGCGCCAAAACCAGCCGTGTCATCTTCGGCGACCCAAAGTTTCGAGAAAAAGCGCAATTCAAGCGCATGTTTGCACGAGAAATAAACCTCGTTACGCAACCTTCATTCGATTGCGATCAAGGTATAAATTCGCAAGTGCAAACAGTGTGCAGCAATGTTGATGCAGTTTTTCCCGTCCTCGGAATCGTGTTTTGCAAAAATGAAAGATTCTCTTTATCACGCAAAACACATGTTCCACTTTGGAACGAACCGAGGATTTCGCATGTTCGATTGCTTTGAGCAGCTCGAACTTTTCGCCGCTTGCTTTCTTCAGCTGCGACGGACGCTTGTTGATTTGATACCGGATAGGATGTCCTTCATTGTTGACAAGAATTGCATCATCCTTCTTTTCTGCACCCAGATACCCGCTGTCACCATAAACATCCTCCTCCGTTCCTTGAAGAAGCTCGACAACCATGTTGCTGTCGTGCACATTGGCGGCTGTTGTTTCCACCGTGTGAACCAGTCCGCTGTCCGCATCCACGCCGATGTGCTCCTTGTAGCCGAAGTACCACTGGTTGCCCTTTTTGACGGAATGAGCTTCCGGATCACGCTGCTTTTCCTTGTTTTTCGTCGATGAAGGCGCGGCTATCAGCGTCGAATCCACAATCGTTCCCTTTTTCAGCATCAGATTGCACTTCTGCAAACTTTCGACCACATTCGTGAAAAAAGCCTCGCCGAGCTGGTTTTGCTCAAGGATATGCCGAAAACGCCCGATGGTATCGCCATCCGGCACCTGATTGCTGGAGTCCACACCGCAGAACTGCGAGAACGCACGGCTGTCGATGATTTCATTGCGCGCCGCGTCATCCGCGAGGTTGTAGAGGTGCTGCAGCACATAGATTCGGAGCATCAATTCCAAGTCGTAGGGCTTATTGCCGCGCTCTCCTTTGTAATAGTGCGGCTGCACGATCCCGACCCATTCCGACCACGGAATCAGTTTCTCCATGATTCCCAGAAACTCTTTCTTCTTTGTTGTTGCCTGTCCCAGCTCGTCGCTGATCAGGCTCATCGTCAATTGCTTCTTCACCTCTTTATTATACCTCTTTCCTAACCTTTTTGCTGTTCTTTCTTTGTGCGGGATTGCCTAAAAAGTGAAAGCACCGCCTCTGCTGGGCGCTTGCCCTTCGGGATGCCGAGCGTGAATCCCAGCAAAGAAGTCAGCAATGCCAACTATCTGTGGATTAGCTACTTTTACAGCTACCTGAATGAGCACGGGCGCGCGGGCTTTGTCATGGCAGCATCCGCCACCGACAGCAACGGGCACGATCGAGACATTCGCCGTCAGCTGGTGTCCACCGGGGCGGTGGATGTGATGCTGTCCGTTGGTACGAACTTCTTCTATACCAAGAGCCTGCCCTGCACGCTATGGTTCTTCGACAAGGGCAAGAAACTCGACTTGCGCGACAATGTGCTGTTCATCGACAGCCGCAACTACTACACCGCCGTGGATCGCACGCTGAACGAGTGGAGTCCGTGGCAGATGAAGAACCTGAACGCCATCGTGTGGCTGCATCGGGGCGAAACAGAGAAATACCACGCATTGGTGGCAGGCTACTGCACCGCGCTTGATATGGCGGCTGATTGCACCTTCGCCCAGCGCGCCGAGCAGCTGCAGCAAGAGATAGCCAGCGTCACCGCAGAATGCAAGGATGCCGTTGCCGCAGCAGCCCGCAAGGACAAGAAGCGCATGCAGGCGCAGTATGACGAATCCCTCGCTGCCATACAGGAGAAGCTGACAATTGCGAAGGAAGCGTGCTGGCTAACCGACAAATTCGGAGACGGCGAATACCGTGACATTCCCGGTCTTTGCAAGGCTGCCACGTTGCAGGAAATTGAGGAAAAGAATTGGAGTTTAACCCCCGGCGCGTATGTGGGTGTAGAGGCACAGCAGACGGATGATGTGGATTTTGCGGAGCGGATGCGCGAAATCCACGCGGAACTGCTGACGCTGCAACAGCAGAGCGACGCACTGATGGAAACCATCTCGCGGAATTGGGAGGAGATGGGGGTATGAGTTGGAAAAAAGCAAAATTATCTGAATGCTGTCAGAGCATTTCCGATGGTGACCATCAAGCACCACCGAAGAGCAATAAAGGCATTCCTTTTGTCACCATATCGAACATCAAGGACAACTCTTTTGATTTTACAAATTGCATGCATGTACCGCAATCATACTATGACAATTTACTTGCCAAGCGAAAACCGCAGAAAGGTGACATTTTATATTCTGTTGTCGGTTCGTTTGGCATACCTGTTTTGATAAAAGAGAATGTCAAATTTACATTTCAGCGACATATCGCAATATTACGTCCTAACCCACACATTGTTGAGCCAGCATATATGTATTATTCAATGTTAAGTAAGGCATTCTTTTTGCAAGCTGATGCAGCAGCTATTGGCGCAGCTCAAAGAACAATCAGTCTTAGCAGTCTGCAAAATCTAACAATCAATCTTCCCGACCTTCCCACCCAGCGCCGCATTGCCTCCATCCTTTCTGCTTATGACGACCTAATTGAAAACAACCGCCGCCAAATTAAGCTGCTGGAAGAAGCTGCACAACGGCTGTATAGAGAGTGGTTTGTGGAACTGCGCTTTCCGGGGCATGAGGGCGTGAAGGTGGTTGATGGCGTGCCGGAGGGGTGGATGAAGGGCACAGTTGATAACATAGTCAAACTGTTGAGTGGCTACCCATTCAAAAGTTCCGAATATGTTAGCAGCGGCAAATATCGACTTATTACCATAAAGAATGTTAAAGACGGCGAGTTTTCCCCTGACAACGTAGACTACATAGATCAGCTTCCTGATAAAGTTCCTTCACACTGTATACTGACAGAGGGAGATATTCTTCTTTCTCTTACTGGAAATATTGGTAGAGTATGCATCGTTAATGGATATAACTATTTGCTGAATCAACGTGTTGCAAAATTGCAAACTTTGCATCCTGCATATGCATATTGCATGTTTAGAAGCAAAGAGATGTTGAATAAGATGACAGCATTGTCCAATGGCGTTGCTCAACAAAACCTGAGTCCTATTAGGGCTGAAAAAATTCGCATATTGATTCCATCCTCAAATTTATTATCCCAATTTAAAAACATCGTAGAACCTATAATTTCACAAATTATCCTTCTGAATAACCAAATTACTTTTGCTTGTGAAGCCCGTGACCGGCTTTTGCCTGAATTGATGGACGGAGAAATGGAGGTATAAAACTTGAAGTATTTGCATGAGCATAAAAAGGAATTCGCAATGAGCGTTCTTACTTCGATAGTCGCCACAACAATTATGGACACTATTAAAAAGAGTTTTGAAGTAGTAGGCGATTCATTTATTCCTTCATGGACTAATGCTATATACAGAAGAGCATCTCAAATAACTCACTACACTGTCGTTGAATGGCTTGTCTTGACTGTATTATGTGTTTTATTTTTCATTGCAATCATTGAAATTGCAGACTTTGCAAAAAAATTTTCCTCTTTGAATCACAATGCCAAAGCAAATATCAATACTGCACCGTCTTCAACAGACACCGTTTCTGTTTCCAGCAACAACCATGCAATTGTTCAAGGCAAAACTAAAAGCAAGCTAATAAAGCAAAGCATGATTTTTTCCGTCATAGAGGTTTGTTTTTTCACAACAATCTCCATCATAGTTCTATATTCATTTTGCTTATTACCTTTGCAACTAAGCAGTCAGTTTGAAATTGCTTCTATTGAGATTCGTCCTTACCTCACGGACGCCGAGTATCACTCATTACAATCCCAATGGGTATCAATGTGTACAAAGGATGATTACGATGCTATTAATGCCTTTATTCTTCAAAAAAAAGAAGAACACAATTTACTGGATAAATAATATTGGAAGGATGAAAGAATATGAGCTACTCCTATTCCGAAAACGTCCTTGTTCAAGGTGCCGCCGGCGACCTGCTCCACGACGAACTGGGCTGGGAGCTGGTTTATGCGCACAACCGTGAAACGTTGGGCGCAAACGGCACGTTGGGGCGCACAGACTACCATCAGGTGCTGCTCACCAAGTACCTGCGTCCGGCTTTGTTCCGCCTGAACAGCTGGATGACGGAGGCTTATGCGGACAGCGTGGTCAAGTCGCTCATGGAAACCTCCTTTTCTGCCACGCCCATGCAGACCAACGAGCAGAAATACCGCCTCATCACTGGCGGCGTTCCCGTCAATTTCCGCCTGCCAAACGGCAACATGGAAACGCGCATGGCACGGCTCATCGACTTCGACAACCCCGCCAATGATCACTTTCTCGCCGTCAAGGAAATGAAGATTGACGGCGCACTGTATCATCGCCGTGCGGACATTATCGGCTTTGTGAACGGCATTCCGCTGCTGTTTGTGGAGTTCAAAAAGCTCGGCGTGGATGTTCGCCAAGCCTATGATACCAACTATCACGATTATCAGCATACCATCCCGCAACTGTTCTGGTTCAATGCTTTTGTGATGCTCTCCAACGGCGTGGAATCCAAAATCGGCACATTGGGCAGCAATTATGAGTATTTTAGCGAGTGGAAACGCCTGAATGAGGGCGAACAGGGTGTTGTCAGTCTGGAAACCATGCTGCGCGGTATCTGCAAAAAGGAAACTTTCCTCGATTTGCTGGAAAACTTCATCATCTATGACCATTCCGACAATCATACTGCCAAAATTCTGGCACGAAATCACCAGTATCTCGGCGTGAATGAAGCCATTGAAGCCTATCGAGATCGCAAGCTGCGCGACGGCAAGTTAGGCGTATTCTGGCACACGCAGGGCAGCGGCAAAAGCTACTCCATGGTATTTCTGGCGCAGAAAATCCGCCGCAAGTTTTCGGGCAGTCCGACGATCATTGTGCTGACCGACCGGGACGAGCTGAACAAGCAGATTAGCGCTACTTTCGAGAGCTGCGGATGTCTTAACGGCATGAAATCCAGCACGTTTGTCCCGTCCAGCGGTGCGCGGCTCGTTGAGATGCTGAAGGGCAATCCCAGCTATATCTTCACGCTGATTCAGAAATTCAACAATGACCACCCCGACCCCATCACGCCGAATCACGACATCATCATCATGAGCGATGAAGCTCACCGCACGCAGAACGGGCTTTTTGCCGACAACATGATGAAGCTGCTGCCCACCGCCAGCCGCATCGGCTTTACCGGTACGCCGCTGTTCGCCTACGACAACATCACCGAGCGCACCTTCGGCGGTTATATATCGGTGTATGACTTCAAACGGGCGGTCGATGACGGTTCCACGGTTCCCCTCTACTACGAGAATCGCGCCGATCAGCTGGAAATCACCAATCCCAATATTTCCAACGAACTGACCGATTTGCTTGACAGTGAAAATCTTACACCCGACCAGCAAGCAAAAATGGAACGGGAATTAGCGAAGGATATTCACATCATCACCGCCGAAAAGCGGCTGCGCGCCATCGCAAAGGACTTTGTGAAGCACTACACCGACATGTGGGACACAGGCAAGGCGATGTTCGTGTGCATCAACAAAGTGACCTGCGTGCGCATGTACAATTTCGTGCAGGAATACTGGCAAGATGCCATCCGCCAGTTAGATGCGAGCCTGCGCACGGTTTCCCAGCAGGAAGCGCAGGAAATGCAGCGCAAGTTGGCATGGATGAAAGAAACCGAAATGGCGGTTGTCATCAGTCAGGAGCAGAACGAGTGGCAGACCTTCGACAACTGGGGGCTGGACATTCGCCCGCACCGCGCCAAAATGGAAGAGCGCAGGCTGGACAAAGAGTTCAAGGACAGCGAAAATCCTTTCCGCGTGGTATTCGTATGCGCCATGTGGCTCACCGGCTTTGATGTCAAGAGCCTTAGCTGCCTGTATCTGGACAAGCCGCTGAAAGCGCACACGCTGATGCAGGCCATTGCCCGCGCCAATCGCGTCTGCGGGGGCAAAACGAACGGCTTAGTAATTGACTACATCGGCGTTGTGAAAGCGCTTCGGCAGGCACTGGCAGGCTACACATCCGGCGGGGGAATTGCGGTTGACCCCACGCCGGATATTAGCCAGCTGTACAGCAAGATTCGTGCAGTTATCGACGAAATCCGACAGCTGATGCTGGCGCATTCGTTTAATTTGGACACCGCCGTTTGCAGCGACAGCTTTGCACGAATCGAGTCTGTGCAAGATGGTGCGGATGCACTTTCCGGCGATGCAGATACGCGCAAGCGCTTCGGCATCATCGCGCGTGAGCTGTTCCGCATGTTCAAGTATGTCGAACATGGTCAGCTGGACAGCGAGCGCAAGGAGAAGGATGCCATCAGCGCGATTTACGATGTGATGCACGCGCGTGTCCTTCATGCCGACAATTCCACGCTGATGAAGCGCATCAATGATATTGTCAGCGACGCGATTGATGTAAGAATCAACGATGATAACAAGGATAAGACGTTTGACATCAGCAAAATTGATTTTGAACGGCTTCGCGCGGAATTTATGCGGCGGAAACATCAAAATCTGCTTTTGCGGGATTTGCAGCAGTTGATTGAAAGTCGTCTTGCTGAAATGATGGCTCGCAATCCAACAAGAATCGACTACTACGAGCGGCATCAAACCATTATCAGCAACTACAACGCCGAACAGAATCGTGCTGCCATCGAAAAGTCCTTCACCGATTTGTTGGCACTGGCCAATGAACTGGACATCGAAACGGAGCGTTATATCCGTGAGGGCTTCGACAACGAAGAGCAGCTTGCGCTTTTTGATTTGCTGAAAAAGGACACGCTGTCCAAGGAGGAAATCAAGATGCTGAAAGCCTCTGCGAAAGAGCTGCTAAGCACCATTCGTAAAGCTATCGCCAATATGAACAACTGGCGCGAAAAGGAAACCACCCGCGCTGAAATGGCAAAAATCATCCGCGACACGCTGTGGCACAGTCTCCCCACAAGCTATACGGACGCGGATATGACCAACTGCCGTCAGAAAATCTACACTTTTGTTGTAGAACGTTCCCCTATGATAGCGGGTGCATGGGCATAATACTATTTCCAAATGAAAATGCGTCAAGATGCGCGGCGAATTTTTCGTTCTGGCTAACGGGAACGAAATGCAGCGTAGCAGCGCTACGCTAAATGGAGTGAGCGGACGCCAGAACGAAAAAGGCGCAAGCAGATGGCGCAGTTGAATCTGGAAATAGTATAAGACTTGTTTTCATGACGAACGCAATACGGGGTAGCAAGCTATTCTTTCGCTTGCTGCCCCTTTGCTGTTATGCCTTTGCGCTATGCTCTTCCTTTTTTCCGCGGAAACAGCGAATCCCTGTAAACACAATCACCGCAACCGCCACGAAATCCACCACATAAATCGTGATTTTCCACCATGCAGGGCGATAGTATGCCACGCTGATGTTCATGGCATTCGAGTTGACCACCGTGTAGAGAATGTTCTTCACGCATTGGCGAAGGATCTGCATGTCCACCGGGTCGGATGCGTCGCACCAGTTCGGCTGAATAACGTCCGGCAGCGTCATGTCATTGCCCAAATTCAAGTCACCGCCTGCATATGCCATTTGCCGCAAATTCATGTAGGAGGTCGTATTGAAATCGGTGATGACCATGCCTTGGAAGCCCCATTCGTTCCGCAGGATTTGAGTCAGCAGCCGATAATCGCCGCCTGTCCAGCGCGTACCGATGCGGTTGAAGGAGCTCATCACTGCTGTGGTATGCCCTTCCTTGACCGCGATTTCAAACGGGCGCAGGTACAATTCGCGCATTGCTTGTTCCGTCACCCAAGTGCCCGAACCGTTGGAGGAACGATGCGTTTCCTGTTCGTTGAGCGCAAAGTGCTTCACGAAGCAGTAAACGCCCTTGCTGGCGCATCCGCGGATTTCCGCCGCCGCCATTTTGCCGTTGAACAGTCCGTCTTCGGAAAAATACTCGAAATCGCGACCGCCGAAGGGGCTTCTGTGGATATTGACGCCGGGCGCATACCAGCCGGAATACGGCAGATTGTTGCCCTTTCCATCCGCGCCAATCAATCCTTCCGCGCCTATCATTTCGCCGATGTCTTCCATCAGCTCCTGATTCCATGTCGAAGCCATGACGACTTCCGCACAGTAATAGCAGCACTTCCAGTAGATGCCGCTGCGATCCATGAAGTTCGTGAAGCCAGTCGGGCCATCTGTGTCGTTCGTGGCAGGCTTGCCAATGATGGGCAGTTCATTCGTTTTGAATGCGCCCATGTTGCACATTTTCACCATGTCCTCGACAGACAGCTTGTCCAGAATCGCATCCCAGCGCGGGTCATCATACGACACTCGCTGATTCTGCCCATTTTCATCCGTCAGCAGGTCGCGAAGCACCAGTGAAATGTCCGTCTGACTTGTTGCGGGAAGCCCCAAGTCAAAGAGCGCATCCGCCTCTTCATTGTTGTGGTCGCGGTTTTGAAGCGCTTCGAGATATTCTTCATCCACCGTTCGGTCATCCACAGAGGGCGCTTCCGGCATCGTGCCTTCCCAATCTTCGCGGGAAAGCAGCGTCTGGAGATGGTAATCAGAGCTGTCCAGTTCCAAGTCCGTGTAACGGTTTTCTATGGTATTGCCTGTTACCGGGTCTTCGCTAATGATAATGTCGTCTTCCACCGTGAACGGCACTTCAAATACGCGGTCATGCGCATTCTTGCTGACGTACAGTGCGTAGTCACCCGCATCCAGTTCAAAGCAGTTATCCCAGTTTTCGTTCTTGTCCGTATAGTCGTAGGATGCCAGATAGTACGGGTCGCAGGTCAGCGTCAGCGTGCATTCCTCGCCGGGTAAAAGCAGCGGCATCTTGGCAAAGTCCAGCAGAACAACTTCGGACTTCTCCACGCTGCCGGGCGTATACGGCGCATGACCGTAGAGCTGCACAACGTCCTTGCCAGCGACGCTGCCCGTGTTCTTTACGCGCACAGTCACTTCCATCTTGTCGCTGACATCGCTGAGGACGAAGTTTTCCGGCGCACTTTCCAGTGTCCAGTCAAACGTCGTATAGCTCAGACCATAGCCAAACGGATACACCACTTCCTGCGCATACCATTCCGGGTCATCCGCGCCGCGCGTCTCGTAATAGCGATAGCCGACGTAAATGTTCTCCTCATAGTCCACAAAGTAGTAGTTTTCGTTTTCCAGCCCAAGATACCGGTCGCCGCTGTCCTTGCCGGTAATCAGGTTATCGCCAAAGTTCTGCCACACCGGGCTGTTCTTGAAATTCACCACGTAGGTATCAACCGTGCGCCCGGACGGATTCACTTCGCCGTTCAGGATGCGTCCCAGCGCATTCACGCCGGATGCACCGGGGAAGCCCATCCAGATAGCTGCGTCGATTTTGTCCTGATAGGCATAATAATCCGGATGCGTCAAAAATGCCAGTTCCATCGGCGAACCACTGTTAATCAGCACAACAACCTTCTTGAATCCTGCCTCGCAGACCGCCGCCAGCAAGTCCGTTTCGTTCTGATCAAGCTGCAGGTAGTGGTCGCTGTCCTGCCGCGCCCCTTCCACATCCTTCATTGAACGCGGCAGGTCAAAACCTTCGCCGCCGATGCGGGTCAGCACAACCAGCGCCGCGTCATTGTAATCCTTGTAGGTATCCGTGATTTCCTTCGTATACATGCGCTGCGGCGTTTCCCCAATGGAGTAAAACACGGTATTCCCGTCATCCAAGTTGGTGGAATTTTCTGAGCGGCGTGCGCCGGAGCGCTTATCATCCTCATAGAAGGGCTTCATGGCCGGATTGACCGCAAAGCCCGCATTCTGCAAGCTGGTATAGAGGTCGATGGCTGCGGACTTATCGCCGCCGGACGACCCCGAACCGCCATAAGCAAGGTTCACACTGTTCTTGCCAAACACAGTGATGCGGCTGCCTGATGCCAGCGGCAGCGCATTTCCCTCGTTCTTGAGCAGCACAAAGCCTTCTTCGCAGATGCGCTCGTTGAGTTTGTTCGCCGCCTGATAGACTTCGTCCTTGTTCGTGTATTCGGTGGTATACAGTGGTGTCACGCCCTCGGCATAAACCGCCACGTCGCGTCCCAGCAGAGAGGCCAGCACATCCTGCATGACAAACTGCGTCAGCACCGTCGCGACGGTCAGCAGAATCAGCACCAGTGCGCTGACAATTGCCCATACGCGAATCAGCTTTTTCTTCGTTTTCTGCGCCATGTTCTCCTCCGCGAAATCAGTACATCATTGGCAGATTGTAGTTTGCATCCCACGTTACAACCGCCGCCGTCGTCAGCTTGATGCAGTCCACCATCGGCGCTGTGCCTTGATACGTTCCCATGCCTTCACCCATCGGGTTCACGCTGTTATTCGTCACAAGGCGAATCGTGTTTGCGCCGACCTGCAAAGCGACGTTCTGAATAACAATGCAGTCTGCAAATTTTGCTCCTTTTTCCAGTGCAATCGCATCAAACATCACCGGCTGACCGTTGACTTCAATCGTGTAGTTATCGGGCGAGAGGCTGATGTTGTCCATTTCCGCCGCAACCCGCAGCGTCAGCACTGCATCCGACACCGCTTCGCTGCTCGCCAGATAGAAATCCAACGACAGCCCTTTTTTATACAGGTACGAGACATACTTGCCATTGCTGGCGTCCAGATTCGTCGCATCGTTGACTATCATGGATGCGCCGGATGCAGAACCGGACATGCCCGGCCCTTCCTTGCCCAGCAAGCTGGTCTGTTCGGCTTCAAACGTATACGTCTCTGCACCCATTTTGAGCGATTTCCATCCCGCATAGATGGTCGTTTCGCCTTCAATCGCGTTTTCCTGCACATACGGCACGGTGCAGGCTGCATCGGCATACCATCCGATAAATTCAAATTCGTCGCGTACCAGCGCTAAGGACAGCATCCGTGCCGTTTCACCGGATTTTACCTGCTGCACATAACCGTCCGGCAGTACGCCGTAATAGTTCAAGCTGTACGTCACAGGATAATACACGGCATCGTCCGCCAGCCAGTTCGCATAGAGTGTCATGGGCTGTTCAACCACCTGCGCAAAATCATACAGCACCGTGCAGGCAGCATCGGTATACCACGCATCAAACGTATAGCCGTCACGAACGGGATTCTCCGGGGCTTCTACGCCCTTGCCCTGACGTGCCGCTTCCTTCTGCGCTTCCGGTGCACCGTCGTAATTCAGCTCGAACGTCACTTCCGCGCCTTTTTCTGCCACGTTGATATAAAAGGTCACGTTTTTGCCGCCGTAAGTCACTTTCACTGCCTTGCGGCCGGGTGTATTCGTCTTGACGTTAGGCAGCTTCACATTTTCATCCGTCATCGGAATTTCAGCAGTGGTTTTGTCGCGGTATGTCACCAGCAGCACGCCGCCCTCTGCGGAAAATTCTTCCCCAACCCAGTAATCCATCTTCGTCGGTTCCTGCGCAACAGCAATCTTGCCAACTTTTTCCTCCGCCAGCACGCTCTGCCCCATCAAGCATAAGCAAATCATCAACAGCATCGCTGTAATTCGCTTCATAAACTTTGCTCCTTCCCTTTCATCAGAAAATCAAGGACGGATTCGCTTGTCCGCCAGCGCGAATCCGTCCAGTAAACGAGTTATGCCATATTACTTGACGTGAATCGTCAGCGTCAGCTGCACATAGACCCAGCCTTCGACCGTCGCCGTCGCCGTGACAGTGTAGTCGCCAGCCTCGTTGAATGTGCCGGAGGCGACGCCGTCCGCGCCAAGGTTCATGCCGGGAATCGCATCCGCATTCACAATCTTGATGTCGCTGACATCAGCATAGCGCGCCGTAAAGAGGGGCGTAATGATGTTCTTGCCGCCGCCCCAACCGCCGAACTTGTCGCCCACTTTGTATTCCAACTCTTCCACGATATGATTCTCATAGCCATTGAGAATCGCATTGGAGTTGGCGTTGGAGTACAAAACGCGCTGCGCTGCCTTGCGGACAGCGAAATACTGCGTTGCAGAAGGAACCGTCTCGTAGGTGGACGCATCCTCCCCTGCACGGCGCGCCGCATCAGCTGCTTCTGCGCTGGCCGTATCGGCCGCCACCAGCACGGTGTTCAGCTCTTCGCTCCAAGTACCTTCGGTGCTGGAGCTGTTGCCGCCCTTGCCCTTGCCAATCAGCTTGTTCGGGCCGCCAAGGGGCAGTTCATTGCCCGCGCGAACCATCAGGTTCGTATAGCGATATTCCGGATAATCCATGTAGTCCGTCACGTTATGGCCGCAGAAGCCCCATTCGCCGCGGGTCAGCAGTTCCAGCAGCGCGTAGTTCGTCGAACAGGTGGACAAGCCAATACGGTTAAACGCCGTCATGAATGCGGAGTTGTTGCCTTCCTTGACCGCCAGTTCATAGGGCTTGGCATAGATTTCGCGGATGGCCTGTTCGTTCGCCCATGTAATCACGCCGCCGTTCGTATTGCGGTTCGTTTCCTGATTGTTCATCATGTAGTGCTTCGTGTAGGTCACAAGGCCCTTTTCGGTCGCAGCACTGCTCAGCGCCGCCGCGAGCTTGCCGGTCAGCAGCGGATCTTCGGAGAGATACTCGAAGTTGCGGCCGCCGAACGCAGAACGATGAATGTTCAGGGAGAAGCCATAGAGACCATTGATATTGAACAGCAGCGCTTCGTTGCCCGTCATGATGCCAATGTCATGCAGCAGTTCCGTGTTCCATGTGCAGCCCCATACCGCCGGCGTAACCCAGTTCGTACCCATCTGATTTTCGGGTGCCTGTGCGCCGCCGAACATCGCGCCATTCCAGAAGGGATGTGCCGCCGCGTCATACGCACCGTTCTGCTTCTTGCCGATAGCTTCTACCGCAGGCTGCCCGAATCCGCCGTAGGAGACGATGGTCGCCATTTCGTCCCACGTCAGCTGATTCATGTACTCGTCCCACTTCTTCGTGCCTTCATCGTCAGAGGCAACTGCCACGCCATCCACCACGCTCGGCTCGGTGTACGGCACGCCAGCCAAATCCGCCAGCTGAATCGCCGTTTTGCCGTTTTCATCGCGTGTACCAGCATTCTGCGTCCAAGTCGCAGGAACCTGCGAAACGTACCACGGCGAATCCTCCGTGTCATTCAGGCTGAAATATTCCTTCTGGGCATCCAGCTCATCAATAACTGCCTGATCCCAAGTGCGGTCTTCCTTCGTTGCAGCAGCCGGAACTTCCAGTCCGTCCGCACGGGACATCTGATTGTTTTCCAGCGTTTCATTGACAGAGTTGTAGGCTTCCAGTCCTTCATCGCCGGAGAAGAGCGGCTTGATTTCCGCACCCGTGGTGTAGTCAGTCACGCACTGCAAGCCCGTTTCAACCGTGCGGGTAATCGACGCGATTTCTTCATGCGCGTTGCGGCGGATGGACAGCACATAGTCGCCAGCTTCAAGTTCGTAGCCGCGGAACTCGTTGGCGTTGGCGTCGTTCCAGTCAAACGATGCCATATCCTGTGCCACGAACTGCAGCGTCACCACTTCGCTCTCGCCGGGCTGAAGCTCCTTCGTCTTGCCGAACGCTGCCAGATTGACATACGCCTTTTCAATTTCGCCCTCGGTGTACGGCGCGGTGTAGTACAGCTGCACAACGTCCTTGCCTGCCACATCGCCCGTGTTCGTCACACGAACCTTCACCGTGATGGTTTCATTCGCCGCATGAATCACCCCAGTCGGCGCAATGTCCCCCTCGATTTCCTGCGTAAAGGTGGTGTAGCTCAAGCCGTAGCCGAACGGGTACACGACATTCTCGTCATACCATGCTTCGCCGGCATCATGTCCCTTCGTCTCATAATAACGGTAGCCGACATAAATGCCTTCGCGGTATTCCACGGAGTGATAATCTGTCATCGTATCGTCGACATAGACGTTGTTGTTCATGCGCTCGCCGTTTTCAAAGTTCTGCTCATTCGAGCCGAAATTCATGAACGTCGGATCTTTGGTGAAATCGACCGCGTAAGTATCTGCAGTGCGGCCGGACGGCGAAACCTTGCCAGAGAGGATGTTGCCGATTGCCGCCGCGCCGTCGTTGCCGGTATGACCCACCCAGAGAATCGCATCAACGCCGAGGTTGTCCTCCGTCTTCGACGCATTCACTTCCGCCAGCTCCATCGCATTGGAGGAGTTGACAATCAGGATGACTTTGGGAAAATTCGCCTTCACGTAACGAATCAGGTCTTTTTCCGTGTCCGTCAACTCCAGCATGTGCGCATTCGGGTCAGCATTCTCGTCCTGCGCATAGCCGTAAGTCACTTCATCCCTGCCCTCCGAGCCAGAACGGGAAACAACCACCAGCGCTGCATCGCTGTAAGTATCGTAAGTGTAGGCGATGGAATCCGGAATATCCGTCGGCTTCACTTCTGCCGACTTTGTGCTGTAAAAGGACAGCAGACGTTCGTTGACATCAAAGCCCGCCTGCTTCATGCCATCTTCCAGCGAGGTTTTCGGCACACCGTACTGCCCCGGACGGCCAGAGCCAGAGCCACCGCCGCCCATCATGATGTTGGCAGCACGGAAACCGAACATGGACACCTTCGTCGTCGCACTATCCAGCGGCAGCACACCGTCATTCTTGAGCAGCACAAAGCCTTCTTCACCCAACTGAATATTCAGCGCCTTTGCCGACGCGCGTTCCTGCGCCAAATTCGCGAAGTCAGCGTAGTACTTTCCCTGCGAAAGCACAAAACCCGTCTGCGCGCCCGTCACCGGCATCAGCGATTCTTCCACCGTGCCTTCCGCAAACGCCGCAGGAATCGACGTACACAGCAACGCCGTGCAGCTGAGAATCGACAGCCACTTGGAAACCGTTCTCTTCATGTTTCATTCCTCCTCCTTTTGATTGATTGCCTCTCCGCAATCATCGGATGGCTGTATCTTAGCATTTTCCTCCCGTTTTGTGCTGTTTTTCGCGTATCCTTGCATTTTCTCCCCATAAACTTGACTTTTGAGCAGGTGGTTGTTATAATCATCATGCATTGCACCGTTTTTTCGTGAATAGTGCCAGATAGCCGTATCTGCACATCTACTGCGCGATGAGGGAGGCAGCCATGATTCGCATTGCTATTGTCGAGGATGATCAAAGTGCCGATGACCAGCTGACCGCCTGTCTGGAAAAGCTGTCGCTGCAAAGCAAGGAAGTATTTGATTTATCGCATTATCCCGATGCCCAGCAGTTTTTGTTCGCGTTTCATTCGCAGTTTGACTTAATTTTTATGGACATTGAAATGCCAAACATGGACGGCTTGTCCGCAGCGCGCAGAATGCGTGAAATCGACAGCAACGTCGCACTGGTCTTTGTCACGAACCTTGCGCGCTATGCTATTAACGGCTATGAAGTCAGTGCACTGGATTATATTCTGAAGCCTTTGGATTACGATGCGTTCTATTTGAAAATGCAGAAGGTTCTTCGCTACTGCCAGACACAGCAGCAGCGCCGTCAGCAGAGCGTGGTGATTCCTACCGCGGACGGCAACATCCACTTGCCGCTCAGTGAGCTGCTCTATGTGGAGGTAGTGTCGCACACGCTGATTTACCACACACTTTCTCATGATTACGAAACGTACGGGACACTCAAAAACGTGGAGAAGAAATTGTCTCCGCACGGTTTTTTCCGCTGCAACAGCTGCTATTTGGTCAATCTGCAATACATTCGCCGCATTGATGGCTATACCGTCTATGTCGGCGAAACGCCGCTTGCAATTTCTCATCCCCGGCGCAAGGACTTTCTTGCCGCAATGACCCAATTCTGCGAACGGAGGGCAAATACTCAATGAATCTGACCAATATCTGGGGCTCTTTTAGTTATCTTTCTGCCCTCTTTGTCGCCGTTTATATTGTCGCGATGAAACTGCCCCGAAAAAAAATCTTTCCGCTTCGTCTGCTTTGCTGTACCGGCGTGGTCATCCTCTACAAATGCTGTTCTGATGCCTTTGTTTACGCCCTTCCGCCGGACGATACCGTGACTCTGCTTTTCCGTGTGCTGGATAGTTTTCTGCTGTATTGCCTATCGCTGCTGTCCATTGGCTTCTGCTTTGAATGCGATTTCTGGGCCATGCTGTTCTGTTCCACTGCCGGTTACTGTATGCAGCACATGAGTCAGCGAACGTATCTGCTATTAGTACGTTTCATCAGCGTTTCCATGCACCCACTTCTCAAAGCACTCATGCTGATTTGCATCACGGCGGGATATTATGTTATCCTCTATTTCACCATGATTCGAAAAGCTGACTACCGGGGAACGATGCTCAACAACCGCATTCAGATTGTTGTCAGCTGTATCGCCGTGCTGGTCACGATTTTCCTCAATTCCTTTGCGCATCGTGCAGCCATCGGTTTTCCGTCAGTACAGAGTTATATTATGGTATTTTCCTGCTTAACGGCACTGCTGTCCTTCTATGTGGAATTTGGCTGGCTTGCCGCACGAAAAGCAGAAATCGAAAAGAGCACCGTGCTGCAAATGGCGGAGGACGACGGCAAGCAATTTCAAATTGAAAAAGACATCATCGACCTCATTAACGTAAAATGCCATGACCTGAAGCATCAAATTTCCGCGCTGAACGGCGTGATTCCGCCCGATGAAGTCAAGGCGCTTCAAGAAGCCGTCAACATCTACGATTCTATTTTCAAAACCGGCAATCATGCACTGGATATTGTGCTGACGAATCGCAGTCTCCTTTGCGAAAAGAAGGGTATCACGCTGACATGCAGCATCGACGGACAGCCGCTGCAGTTTCTCTCTGATGCAGAAATCTTCTCCCTATTCAGCAATTTGCTGGACAATGCCATCGAAGCTGTTGAGCAAATCAAAATTCCCAGCAAACGTCTCATCAGCCTTACTGGTCAAAGCACTTGCGGCACGTTTGTCATTCAGGAAGAGAACTATTTGCTTACTGCGCCGCAGTTTGAAAACAATCTGCCGCTGACCACCAAACAGGACAAGCGCTACCACGGTTTCGGCACAAAAAGCATCAGCATGATTTGCGAAAAACACCAAGGGCACTGCACCATGAACGTGATGAAGGATATTTTCGAGGTGCGGATTGTATTCCCGATGGTGGATGGTGAAGCGAAAAAAGTGTAAAGATGCATGGAAATCTGAACGCTATTATCCGCTCTTCTGTATTCAATTGGACACTGACTGCATCTTTCATGACGATATAACCGCAGCGTCCGCGCTACATTCATTGGGATTGGGAAATGTGTTTCCAACAAGCTAATCGTCATTTTTAGCAAAATGACCCTGCTTGCTACTACTTCTTCCTCCACGGAGGCGGAAATTAGCAAGCAGGGTTTTTGTTTATCTAAATTTAGAATGCCTGTGAATGCAGAAGCTCTACGCATGGTAATGCTAATGAATTAGCGGTATAGCGCTCCCCCATTCCTTGCTGTTAGCAGTTTCAGAAAAAATTTTTCAATCCGCTTCAAATCGTGTCGCAAAGTGGTGTTTTTTCTACAGTTCGAGTGTGAAGGGGGTATATAAATTTCCCTTCACATGAACAGAAAGGAGGCTGTTGTCAAGAATGAACTGCTCTCGTCTACTGCTATGTTGCCGCCAAGCGCCCAACGATTCAGGATGAAGTGATTTCAAACTGCCTCCTCAAAAATTTTTTTCTAAATTTTTGCGAATCGCGTAAAAAACGCCAAATTTTTTACCAGTTATGGTGGAGAAGCAGTTCTTCTCCATCAGAAGATAAAGGAGGCGATTTCTATGATTATGATTTTCAAACAAGACACTCGAATTAGCCTACACAGATGAATGGCAGCTGTACCACTACGGCTAATTCAGAAACCTGCGAATCGCTGAATAGCTTCCCACAAGCGTTCCATCCAACGAATCAACGCATTTTTGAAACACAAGGAAGTGAACCCGAATGTCCAAGAAGCAATTCTGCTCGTCTGCAAATTTCCCCGCATGGTCCGACGGCACAAATCTCAGCGAGCCGCTATTCTGTACCGCGTTTCTGCAAACCCATCAGCTGATTTTCAGTGAAGGTTCGTTCTTCACGCCAAATGCTCGAATGCAGGACTGCACACCACTGAAAGAAGTCATCTTTCAAGAAATCCACTCCTACATTTGCTCCGGCGTTCCCAACAAAATCAAAAACATCATTGAGGTGCTGAAAATCATTGCGTATGTGCCGGAATTTCCGCTGGAGGAAGATTGCATTCATTTGAAAAACGGCACGCTGTTTCTGGATGGCACATTGGATAGCACTGCTCGTCATGTTGTCCGCACACGACTCCCGGTGGTCTACAATCCTGATGCGCCAACGCCAACAAAGTGGATAGCATTTCTTGATGAGCTGCTTTACCCAGAGGACATCCCCATGTTCCAAGAGTTCGTCGGTTATCTTCTGCTGCCCACTACGCTATTTGGTGTGATGACAACGGCTTCGCGCCGCTGAAATCACAAACAGTTTCGGATTTTCTGATTTCCAACGCCTCCAAGTACCACATCGAACACACCAACAACATACACAGCGTGGATGGTCGTCAAGTATGGGGGGGTAAAGGCATCCGGCTCATGATTGACGCTGGTGTCCGCAGCTGGAACGGATTGCAGCGAATTTATGACAAGAATGACCCATTCACATGAGCTGAGAATATCAGCAAGAAGTTATGTACATACGTAAGCTCATTCATGTGCGCAGACAAATCACGTTCATCAACAACTGACCCATAGAAAAGCTAACCAAGTCCAAGGCCGGGCTCCGTGAAGTTCCCCTGCTGCCAGAGCTGGAACAGATTTTGCGGAATCACATGCCAGCAAACGAAGATTTCGCCCAATATGTGGTGGGCGACGAGGACGCATTAAGCGAACGTTCCTTCCGAAACACATGGAAGCGAATCTGCAAGAAAGTCAACCTTCCCAAGGGTGTGACCCCGCATGTGCTTCGCCACACCTTCCTGACCCAGCTGCAAGCCACAGGGCGCGTAGACATAAAAACCTTGCAGAGCATTGCCGGGCATTCCAAGATTACGATGACCATGAACACCTACGTCCACAAGGATGTCGGCAATGTCGAGAAAGTCAGCCGGACGAGCGGTGGACTTTTCGCCAGCACATGACTGCATAAAAATGCGTCATCATGCAAAATGACGGCGGCATGGTTTTGCACGATTTTCACGCCTAAAAAGTTCGGGAAATGCTGAATCTGCAAGCCTTTCCGTGATTTCACCACAGCCGAATTTTTTGCACAAAACCGACTGCATAAAAAAATGACCCATGACTGCAACCGCAGCCATGGGTCGAAAATGCTTGATACCGAAGGGAACTCAGCGCTTGCTGAACTGGGGCGCGCGACGAGCAGCCTTCAAGCCGTACTTCTTACGTTCCTTCATACGAGGATCGCGGGTGAGGAAGCCAGCCTTCTTCAGGGCAGCACGCAGTTCCGGATCAGCCTTGCACAGGGCACGAGAGATGCCGTGACGAATTGCGCCGGCCTGACCGGACACACCGCCGCCGCAGACATTCACCAGCACGTCGAAAGAGGTCGTGCTGGTCAGCGTCAGGGGCTGACGAACGGTCATCTTGAGGGTCTCCAGACCGAAGTAGTTATCAATATCACGCTTGTTGATGGTCACTTTGCCATCACCGGCGACCAGGCGGACGCGGGCAACAGCCTTCTTGCGGCGGCCAACAGCGCTGTAATCAACCTTAGCCATTTGTTTTTCTCCTTTCCGCCTTACACGAGGTCAAACTTCACGGGCTTCTGCGCCGCATGGTCATGATTCGGGCCAGCGTAGACCTTGAGCTTCTTGGCCATCTGGCGACCCAGCGGTCCCTTGGGCAGCATACCCACGACAGCACGGCGGATTGCAAATTCAGGCTTCTCAGCCAGCAGCTTGCGGTACTTGGTTTCCTTCAGGCCGCCGACATAGCCGGTGTGATGATAATAAATCTTCTGATCCAGCTTCTTGCCGGTCATGACGATCTTATCCGCATTGATGATAATGACATAATCGCCGGTATCCACATTGGGGGTGTAAATCGGCTTATTCTTGCCGCGAAGGATGTTCGCGACCTGGCTGGCCACACGGCCAAACACCTGACCCTCGGCATCGACAACATACCACTGACGGGTAATGTCAGCCGCTTTCGGCATGAACGTCTTCAAAGGTTTTTCCTCCCTAAGTGATGGTTCTCTATGTGTGTGCGGCACGGCATGATGGTCGCATGTCCTCCGCGGGTGTTTCAATAGTTTCCGGGGCAAGCGGAGCTATTGATGCCATCCACTATTGTACAATAAACGCGCCGCTTTGTCAAGCGCAAAATGCGCATTTTTCAAGGATTAACAGTGATAAGGAACTAATTTACTTAGCTGTACTGGCATATTCATCGGTATTCCAGAAGCGTTCTTCAGACATTCGGCGCACCTCCCTTCATTTGAAAACTGAAAGTTGTTTAATTCTTTTCGTAATAAACAATATCCATTCTATCATTTATATTTTCAACCAATCCGGTCCTTTTATATTCCAACTTCTCATATAAATAGCAATTTCCTTCTTCTTGAAGAATAGTGTCAAGTTTCCAATTATCATGTCCATGAATTTTTTCGACTTCTTCAAATGCTTTTTGTGCCAACCCTTTATTTCTAAATTCTTTCATAATAAAAACAGGTGCTACTCTTTTTCTACTTCCATCTTTTTTATCTACAACTCTAATCGCACCAACTAAATCATCTCCGTCAAAAATATAATAGAAATATGTAAATTCTTGTGATAATTTAGCTTCTATTCTTTCTTTTGCCTCATTTCCAGGACTTGTTTCATAGTCTTGATATCTTTCTAACAAATCGGAAAAAGCTTCTGTTTGCATTTTCCATATTTTTTCACAATCATTAAGATTTGCTCTTACTAGTTTCATAACATCACCTCGTCAAATTCAACGTTTCTTCTTTGTTTCTTTCAATAAAGTTGCCTGTTCCATTTCCTTTTCATAACTGCCATTGGCATAGGCAACGTCCAAAATAGCACGTTCCAGTTTATCTTTCGCCAACCGTTTCATCACGGCGGCGGTCTGCTCGTCCAGCGTGCCACGGCGGAGATACTGCGTGATCGTATTCATGCGGCGATTGTAGATCGCCCTAATCGGATGATCGTCCGCAAGCTCTCGTTGCTCTCTGCCTTTGAGATTGCCGATCTGTCTGCAAGTGCGCCCACGCTTATCCCCCGGAGCAAGTTCTCCGCAGTATTTGGTCTGCCTTGCATCCGTGATCAGAAACCACTTGCCGCAAATAGGGCATAGTTACTTGTCACTATTAAGCCAAGGGTTTTCGGAGGTTTTTTCCCCTTTTGACGCGCCTTTTTGCTGATTTGCCGATGTGCTTCCCAAAAGCCGTCAGCGTTTCCGCTTTTTCGGCGGACGTTCCGGCAGCTCTTCCCACATCGCCTGCACCATGGCGCGGAGCTTTGCGGAATCGGCGAGAATCGGGACGCGCAGCATAGGCTTCGCGCCGTCGTAGGGCGGCTCGGCAGTGGTGTCGGGCATGAAGCGCCACGCCGCGGGAACGTTCTTGACCATGAAGCCCGTACCATAGATGCCGCCGAAAATCCGCTCGCGGTAGTAGAAGATGAACCCGCCCATCATGGGGATTCGGCGGACTTCCGGCAGCGGCGCCAGCTGGGCAGAGACGAAATCCGCCAGTTCGCGATTCGTCATGCGCTTCCGCAGATTCTCGACGCGCCCGGCGATATTCGCGGCAAACTGCTCGTCCGTAAACGACGGGTCGCGGGTGCTTTGCCAAAGGCTGCACGGCAGGTCGGGGCACTGCGCGCAGTTCCGCAAGCCCTTTTTCTCCCGCACACAGGCGTAAATCGAGCACGCGCAGCCCGTCGGCGCATGAAACACGCGCCCCTGACATTCGTTGCAGCCCCGGCACAGTCCCCCAAAGAATGAACATGCGCCGCAGTCCGTGCCGCAGACGCTGATGTTTTCGCTCATGTCGATGCCTCCTCCGGCGGATAAACGCCGTTTTCCTCCATTGTACGCCCATTTTCGCACGATGTCTTGAAGAAATGCGACACGTTTTCCCCGTGATAGCGGCGAAACTCGCGGCATAGGTGCGCCTGATCCGCAAAGTCGTAGCGCGCCACCGCATCCTGCACGTTATTCAGCGTCCCGCGGCAAATCTCCTGATAGAGCGCTTGATACCGCACCAGCGCACTTCCCTTCTTCGGCGACAAGCCCCAGTACTCGCCCAAAAGGCGCTCCAGCTGACGGCTGCTGATGAACAATTCGTGCGCCCACTCGCTGATGGTCGCCGTTCCCCGATGGTACAGCAGCGCATCCGCCGCCGTCTCCACCAGCGGATTTTCCCGGCACTGAAACGCCAGCAGGACGCTCTGCGCATATGCCGCGCGCGATGGCAATCCATCCAGTTCCAGCAATCGCGCCCTCAGTGCCCGGTCGAGGCGGCCGAATCGGACTTTCGGCGATTCAAAGCCGTTCAGCGTGCCGCGAAGGGCATCATCCGCAAACGCATACGCGCCGAAGGCATGGAAGCGGATGGCGAATGTGCTCACCGTATGCCCCGGAATCAGCGGAACATGCGCGGTGCCGCACACGTCGCTGACGCCGCAGAAACTCGCTTGGATGATGCGTCCCGCCGTTTCGTCAATGTGGTAGATGAGATCAGCGCAGACATCGGGAATGATGCGCGTCGGGGATGCGCCAGCGCCGGCAATGCCGCCCCAGAAGCAGCGAATCCACCTTTGCAGGGATTCGCAGGGCGGGATTTCATGGTGCGCCGCCGTTGCGAGGAAGGGAGTAGCCGTCAGGGGCTGCCACATGCGGCGGATGTTTATCATTCGCGGTTCTCCTTCCTTAATACAACGCTTTTGTTGCAGGGGATTTCGCCTCTGCGGAGGCAAAAAGGTGGGCTTTCCGTTCGCCCCCTTGACCCCTTCGGTCGTCACTTTTCCGTCTCAAACGTCACGTTCCGCCCGTCGGAGCGGCAGATGATTGTCCCCTGCTCGTCGGTGCGGAACACGACAACATCCGCGTCGCGAAGGCGGCTGAGGGTGCTTTCCGCCGGATGGCCATAGGTGTTGCCCTTGCCGACGCTGATGACAGCGTACTGCGGCATGATTTCACGCAGGAAAGCATAGCATGTCGAGGTTTCACTGCCGTGATGGCCGACTTTCAGCACCGTCGCCTGCAGCGGTTCGCCATTTGCCAAAAGCGCGTGTTCCGCGTTCCACTCCGCGTCGCCCGTGAAGAGGAACGACGTGCTGCCGCAGTCCACGCGCACGACCAGCGACATGTCGTTTGTGTCCGTGAATCCCTGCCCATCGGAGAGGAACGTCACCTGCGCGCTGCCAAGATAAAAGCTGTCGCCGATGATCGGCACAGTCAGCGAAATCCCCTGCCTTTCGGTATACTTCACCAGTGAGCTGAATACCTTCGTATCCCACTGCGTCACGGGCGAATACACCGCGCCGACCGTGCAGGCATTCAGCGCGCCGGGCAGACCGCCAATGTGATCTTCATGCGGATGCGTCGCAATGATGGCATCAAGGTGCTCAATCCCCAGCGTCTTGGTCAGGTAGGCGTAGACGAATTGGCTGGCGGAGGCTTTTCCGCCGTCAATCATCATGGCATGGCCGTCGCTGACGAGAATTGCGCCGTCCGCCTGACCGACATCGAGGAAATACACCGTTAAATCAGCGGATGAAACAGGTGCGGCGGTCGCCGTCGGCAGCTGCGTCGGAATCGGCGCGAGGAAATCATCCCCGTTCGGCGCGTCGCTGCGGACGAACAGCAGCACCGCCATCAGGAGTGTCAGCAGCAGTTGGAAAATCGTCCGGCGTGTCGCCCTGCGCCGCGTCGTCCGGCGTTTTTTCTTTCTCATCGTGTACCCGTGCTGCCGAAGCCGCCGCGGGACGCATTGTCAAGGTGCTCCACCGTCACCAGCTCCGGCTTGTCCATCTTCCTCATCACGCGGAACTGGCAGATGCGGTCGCCGCGCGCGATTGTCGTGTCGCGCATGGCCAGCGCTGGAAAGCCCCACACGTCGTCGTCACCGCAGTAGCTTTCGTCGATGACCCCCATGCTGTTCGCCTGCAGAATCCCCCACTTGCGGAAGGTCGAGCTGCGCGGCACAATGTGCGCCTCGTACCCCTCCGGCAGCTGCATCGACACGCCCAGCGAAATAATGCGGAACTCCCCCGCGTGCATCGTCACGGTTTCCGCCGCGCACAGGTCAATCCAGTCCCCCTGTGGCAGGATGGTCAGCGGCACTGCGCCGTCGTGATATCGAACCAGAATCTTCATGCTTGTTCCCCTTTCTGTTTGCCTTTTTATCATAGCACAAAAAGGCATTGCCGGGAAGACGAACACGCGGATTTTTCTTTTCCCAAAAAAATTCCGATTTTCGGGATGAAAATGCCATCGTACTCCGTTAGATGGGCAGATGCCACCCCAAAGACGATTTAATTAGGAAAGGATTGACCTGATGAACATCACGCTCAAGCCCATTGACGAAGGCAACTTTCTGGATGCATTCCATTTGCAGCTCCGCGACGACCAGACGCAGTACGTCTCCCACCCGATTCGCAGCCTTGCGCAAGCGTATGTCTACCGCAATCAGTGCCAGCCGTTCGGCATTTACGCTGACGCGCGGATGGTGGGATACGTCATGGTGATTTACGACTACGACGTGCCGGAATACGACATTTGGCACATGATGATTGATGCCGCCGAGCAGGGCAAAGGCTACGGCACAGCGGCGATGAAGGCGGTGCTGGACTATATCGCGACGAAGCCGTTCGGGGATTCCGGGCGCGTTGTGCTGACGTGCCATCAGGCGAATATTCCGGCGATGCGGCTGTACGAATCGCTGGGATTCCAGCACACGGGGAATGTGGATGAGGACGGCGAGGAGGAAATGGTGAAGGTGGTGTAAGGGAGAATTTTCCTTTGAAAAAGCATTCTCGTCGCGTCTGCGGACGCGAATCTGCCTCATGCCTGCCGGAATAGCGTATTCTTGTCGAGAAAAGCGCGGAAAGCCACATCAGCCTTCCGCGCTTTTTTGCTGCCTTATACTATTTCCAAATAAGAATGCGCCAAGATGCGAAGCGAATTCTTCATTCTGGCTAACGAGCGTGAAACGCAGCATAGCAGCGCTACGCTAAGTGGAACGACCGGACACCAGAATGGAAAAGGCGCAAGAAGATGGCGCAGGTGAATTTAGAAATAGTATTATCATGCGGTTTTTCCTTCCCTTACCCTCTTCCGCACCAGCTGGTCATCTCCCGCAAACTCTCCACAATCCCCGGCAGCTTCTTTACCACCTCGTCAATATCCGCCTGCGTGGTGTCCGTGCCAAGGGTCAGCCGCAGTGAACCTTTCGCTTCGTCGCGGGTCAAGCCAATCGCCGTCAGCACATGGCTGGGATCAAGGCTGCCCGCCGTACACGCCGAGCCACTCGACGCCGCGATGCCCTCCAAATCCAGCCGGAGCAGCACCGCTTCACCCTCAATGCCCGCAAAAGACACGTTCACGTTGTTCGGCAAGCGCTTGTCCATCGTACCATTGATGCGCATGTTGGGAATCGCCGCCGTCAAGCCGCTGATGAGCCGATTGCGCAGGAAAGTCATCCGCGCCGCGTTCTCCGCCAAGCCCTCTTCCGCCAGTTCAATCGCCTTGCCCAAGCCGACGATGCCCGGCAGATTCTCCGTGCCTGCGCGATGCCCGCGTTCCTGCGCGCCGCCGTGAATCAGCGGGTCGATTTTCACGCCCTTGCGGATGTACAGCGCGCCGATGCCCTTCGGCCCGTGGAACTTGTGTGCCGAGAGGGACAGCATGGCCGCGTGGAGCGCCTCGACATCCAGCGGAATCGCGCCGATCGCCTGCACCGCGTCCGTGTGGAAGAGTACGCCGCGTTCGTGGCAGAGTGCGCCAATCTCCGCGACGGGTTCGAGCGTGCCGATTTCGTTGTTCGCCGCCATCACGCTGACCAGCACGGTATCCGGGCGCAGGGCGTTCTCCACCTGCTGAGCGGTCACGAAGCCATCCGCGTCCACCGGGAGATACGTCACCTGCCACCCCTGCGCTTCCAGCCACTGGCAGGTATGCAGGATGGCGTGATGCTCAATCTGCGTGGTGATGATATGCTTGCCCTTCTCCTGATGCGCAAACGCCGCGCCCTTGAGCGCCCAGTTGTCGCTCTCCGACCCGCCCGCGGTGAAATAGATTTCCTGCGCGCTGCACCCCAATGCCGCCGCGACCTGCCGTCGTGCGCGCTCGACCGCTTTTTTCGCGTCGCGCCCCGTAGAATGAACGGAGGACGGGTTGCCGTACACCTGCATATAATAAGGAAGCATTGCCTCCATCACGGGCTGCGAAACGGCGGTCGTCGCCGCATTATCCAGATAAATACGATCCATGTGTGTTCCTTCCTTTTCGCTTTCTCCTTCTGGAAATTGTAGCACGCTTTCTATCGCTTTGTCAACCGCTGATTCACCGCTGCACAACCGTTTGTTTTGTCCTCTTTGCATTACTTCAGCGCCATTTCCCACAAAAAAATTTGCGAAAGATTCACGAAAACGTTTGCGTAAACGCAAAAGCTGTGATACAATAAGATTGCAACAATCACTGCGGCTACGTCCGCTGCTCTGGAGGATTAGGTGCATGAAATACGGTCACTTTGACGACAAAGCCCGCGAGTACGTCATCGACACGCCGCGGACGCCTTACCCGTGGATTAACTACCTCGGCTGTGAACAGTTCTTCGGCATTATCAGCAATACCGCCGGCGGCTATTGCTTCTACCGCGATGCCCGGCTGCGCCGCGTCACCCGCTACCGCTACAACAACATGCCTGTGGACAACGGCGGCCGCTACTTCTACATCAAGGATGGCGACACGGTCTGGAATCCCGGCTGGAAGCCCGTCAAAACGGAGCTGGACAGCTATTCCTGCCGCCACGGCATGGGCTACACCATCATCACCGGTCAGAAGAACGGTCTGACCGCCAGCCAGCTCTCTTTTGTGCCAATGGGCGTGAACGCCGAGGTGCATCAGGTGACGCTGCGCAATGATTCCGACGCGCCCAAGGATGTCATCCTGACGTCGTTCGTCGAGTTCTGCCTTTGGAACGCGCAGGACGACATGACGAACTTCCAGCGCAACTTTTCCACCGGCGAGGTCGAGGTGGAAGGCAGCGTCATCTACCACAAGACTGAATACCGCGAACGCCGCAATCACTATGCGTTCTACGCCGTGAACACCCCCGTGGACGGCTTCGACACCGACATGGAGACGTTCCTTGGGCTGTACAATGGCTTTGAAAACCCGCAGGCGGTTTTCACCGGCAAGATGGGCAACTCCATCGCGTCCGGCTGGCAGCCGATGGCGGCGCATCAGGTGAAGGTGTCCCTCGCCCCCGGCGAAGAACGCCGCTTCAACTTCGTGCTGGGCTACGTCGAAGTGCCGCAGGCGGAGAAGTTCGTCGCGCCCAGCGTCATCAACAAAGCGCCCGCGAAGGCGCTGCTGGAGAAGCTGACGACCGACGAGCAGATTGCCGATGCGTTTAACGCGCTGAAGAAGCACTGGGACAACCTGCTGTCCGCCTATGTGCTGACCACGCCTGACGAGAAATTGGGCCGCATGGTCAATATCTGGAATCCCTATCAGTGCATGGTCACGTTCAACATGAGCCGTTCGACCTCCATGTTCGAGAGCGGCATCGGGCGCGGCATGGGCTTCCGCGATTCTTCGCAGGACTTGCTCGGCTTCGTGCATCAAATCCCCGAACGCGCCCGCGAACGCATCCTTGACATTGCCGCGACGCAATTCCGCGACGGCGGCTGCTATCACCAGTATCAGCCCCTGACCAAGAAGGGCAACAACGACATCGGCGGCGGCTTCAATGACGACCCGCTGTGGCTGATTGCCGGCACAGCGGCGTACATCAAGGAGACGGGCGACTTTGGCATTCTCGACGCCGCAACGCCCTACGACTGCAACCCCGACGACTGCGGCACGCTGCTGGAGCACCTCGAAGCGAGCTTCTATCACGTCGTCAACAACAAGGGACCGCACGGTCTGCCGCTGATTGGCCGCGCCGACTGGAACGACTGCCTGAACCTGAACTGCTTCTCCGACGAACCGAGCGAATCCTTCCAGACGTTCTCCAACCCGAACGCACCGGATGAGCGCGTGGCGGAATCCGTGCTGATTGCGGGCATGTTCGTCGCCATTGGGCCGGATCTGGTCGCGATTCTGCGCCGCCGCGGGCTTGACGACAAGGCGGACGCCTGCCAGAAGGAAATCGACGCGATGAACGAAGCCATCCTGCGCGACGGCTGGGACGGCGAGTGGTTCGTCCGCGCGTACGACGCTTTCGGCCACAAAATCGGCTCGAAGGAATGCGAGGACGGCAAGATTTACATCGAGAGCCAAGGCTACTGCATCATGGGCGGTGTCGGCGTGAAGGACGGCAAGGCAGAAAAGGCGCTCGAATCCGTCCACAAGTATCTGGAAACCAAGCACGGCATCGTGCTGCTCCAGCCTGCCTACAAGGAGTACCACCTCGAACTGGGCGAAGTTTCCTCTTATCCGCCGGGATACAAGGAAAACGCGGGCATCTTCTGCCACAACAACCCGTGGATTATCGCCGCGGAAACCGTTGTCGGCCACGGCGACCGCGCCTTCGACCTGTACAGCCGCATTGCCCCCGCCTACCGCGAGGAAATCAGCGACCTGCACAAGATGGAGCCGTATGTATACAGCCAGATGATCGCCGGCAAGGACGCAAAAAACTTCGGTCAGGCGAAGAACAGCTGGCTGACCGGCACGGCGGCATGGAACTTCTACGTCATCAGCAACTACATTCTGGGCATCAAGCCGGACTGGGAAGGCTTGAAGATTGACCCGTGCATTCCGCACACTTGGGACGGCTATCAGGTGAGCCGCCGTTTCCGTGGGGCGACGTATGCGATCGCGATTGAGAATCCGTCGCATGTGTGCCGCGGCGTGAAGCAGGTGACGGTGGATGGACAGGCGATTGAGGGCAATGTCCTGCCGGTATTTGCGGATGGCAAGACGCATCAGGTCACGGTAACATTGGGCTAAGGATAAAAACCTTCGGAAAAAGCTAATTGGGGTAACGCGCTCAAGCCGGGCTGCCCCAAACGGGTCAAGGGGCAATGCCCCTTGCAGGGTCAAGGGACAGCGTCCCTTGTGGGGTTTGGGGCAACGCCCCAACTGTTCCTCGTCCGACCAATCCCAAGGAAGTCGCCAACAAAGGTGCAGGCAGCGAAGCGTCCCTGCCAGTAACTTTGCGCTCCCGCAGGAGCGCCCCCAAGCCGCTTTATCAACCACTTGCACATTGTCGCGCCAGATGGGCGCGACCGACCAGCATCGGGAGAAGTCGTTTCTCGGTGCTGGTCTTTTTTGTTGCAGGGAGATTTCGCCTCTGCGGAGGCGACCAGAGGGCTTTGCGGTCGCCCTCTGGACTCCTTCGCATTGCACTCCCATGTTTCTTGATTTTTCATGTTACAGGGGGTATCGCGCCTGCGGGCGCGATAAGAGCGCAACAAAACAGGGCATCCCCTTTCGAGAACGCCCTGCCTTGATGATAGGATTAGTCTTCCAGATGCGCCGCCGCGTAAGCGCCAGCGTCACGACCGGAGACGAAGCAGTAGGACTGCGCGCAGCCGCCATAGTTGGTATACGCCTTGTCCTCGTTGAACAGAACGCCCATGCTGTCCGTGCCGCAGGCGAACAGACCCGGAATCACGTTGCCATTCGTGTCCAGAACTTGCAGGTTCTCGTTCACGTCCAGACCGCCGCAGGTGCTGTAAATGTACGGCGCGCCGGTGAAGGCGACGTAGTATTCCGAATCCGCCGCGACCGTGCCCAGACGCTCGAACTTGCCAGCATCCTTGCCGAATGCGTCGTTCTCCGGGTTGTAGCCCGCGACAGACGCTTTCAGCGCATCAGCAGAGAAGTCGCCGCCAATCTGCGCCGCCAGCTCGTCCAAGGAAGACGCCTTGTAGATGAAGCCCGCTTCGATGCCCGCGTCAATCACGGTGTCGATGTTTGTCAGCGGAACGTCCGCTTTGATGCCGCCCTGCGTCAGATAACGGCCAGACGCATTCGCGCTCAAGCCCTGCGCACGCAGGATATCAATCTGCTCCTTGCTGTACACATAGTAGAAGTGATTTCCCTGATAGAAAGCGTTCATGGCGATGGACGATTCGTTGATGAAGCGCTCGCCCTTCATGTTGACCGCCATTCCCTCCGCCGTGCAGACCAACCCATAGGGAATGTCGTTGTCCTCGGCAGAGAACTGCGTGGTGATGACTGTCGGCGCAACGAAGTGAGACATCGGGTACATGCCGATGGCGCGGGTCGCCGCACCGTTTTCGATGGCAGACTCAATCATCTTGCCGTCGTTGGTGGACATGCCGAAGAGCTTGTACGCCTGACCGATGTACTTCTCCTGCATTTCGTCGCTGCCAGCGAAGCCGCCCGTGCAGAGGATGACCGCCTTGGCGTTGATGGTCACGCTCGTGCCGTCCGCCTTGATCGCGCGCACGCCGACTGCCTTGCCGTCCTGCATAATCAGCTCGGTTGCTTCCGTTTCCAGCAGGTACTGACCGCCCATCTCGGTGTAGCGGTCATACGCCTTGGCGAAGAAGCTCTCCGTCAGTTGCTTCTTACCGACATAAGAGGAGAAAATCGCCCACTTGCCGCCGACGAAGCCGACCGCCGGGGTGAACTCGAAGCCATAGCTTTGCAGCCAGTCGCAGGTCTCGCCGCTTTCATAGATGACCTTGGCAATCAGCTCCGGCTTCGCGCCCTGCGCGCCGTCCACCGTCGTGTAGTCCGTCCACGTCGCATAGAGAGCATCCGCATCCACCAGTTGCTCGCCAGCCGCCTTGGTGTGAACGCCATTAATCGGGTCTTTCCAATCCACAATTTCGCTCGCGACCTGACTGGGCGCGTTGACGTTCGCAGGGCCGGAAGTCGTTACACCCGTGCCGCCCCACTTGCCAGCCTTGTCGATGGCCAGCACGTTCGCGCCGGATTCCGCCGCTGCCAGTGCCGCCGTCGTGCCGGACGAACCCATGCCGACGACCACGATATCAACATTATATTCTTCTGCAGCGTTGACTTTCGGAATCGCCTTGTACATTCCAGACACATCCATGCCCGCGCTCTCCAGCGCATTGACGACCGCCGCGCGGACGCCATTGGAGCTCGCCGTCGCGCCGCAGATGGCGTCTACCGCAAGGCTCTGATTCTCCACCACGCGTGGAATCCACTTCTCCTCCACCGCGGCGATCATGCCCATCGTTTCGCCATTGTCGCCCACGGTCACGGACACGATTTTGCCGTCCTTGATTTCGACCGTCACCTGCACCTTCTGCGTCAGGTTGAAACCGCGTCCCTCGCCGGTATACACGCCATCCACCAGGGCAGTTTCCGTCTTCTCTTCGCCTGCCGCCTGACGGAGGCAGTCCGCCAGCGCCGTCTTGACCGCATTCGACGTCACCGTCGCGCTCGCCACCGCGTCCACCTCATCGGCAGAGGACACGCCAATCAGCTTTTCGGTCAGCGTCTTGATGGCGGCGCCGCCAATCGTCTCGGTCTCCTTGTCGCCGGTGATGGTAGCCGCTGTGACTTTGCCATCCGTGACCGTGACCTTCACTGTCACCGCGCCGCCGAAGCCCTGACTGGTCGCCTCATAGTCGCCGGACGCAAGCTTCCCTTCCGCCGAAGCCATCGGCAGCATCATCGCCGCGCCAACGAGGAACGCCAGAACCCGTTTCGTGTTCTTCATGGTTCTTTTCCTTCTTTCCTGCGGACATTTTTTGTCTGCACATCATGATAATTATATAACAATGCACTGTGCTCGTCAATAGCTTTTCGCTAAATTGGGCAATTCCCCTTGTTTTTTTCGCATCGAAACCACCAGCTGCGTCATTTTTCAACCATAATCGGTTGCCCTTCCGCCGCATTTATGCTATCATGAAGCCATCCTGAACAAGAGCATCCGTTGGAAGATGACCGTACCCAAAATGAAAATCGTATGCTTGAAACAGGCTTCTGTTCGTGGTACAATGGCTTTGAATCTACGAACAGGAGTTTTTTGTATGGCAAGGCAGGAGAACCGCAATACCCTCAGTACCAGCGTCCTTGTCCGGCGCTTCCTCCCCTACTTCCGCAAGTACCGCAAGACCATGGCGTTCGACCTGTGCTGCGCGGCGCTGACGACCGTCTGCGAGCTGGTGCTGCCGCTGATTGTCCGCACGATTACGACCCGCGCGACCTACGACGTCGCGTCGCTGACGGTGCCGTTCGTGCTGATGATGGGCGGTGTCTACATGCTGCTGCGCGTCATCGACGCGGCGGCGAATTACTACATGCAGTCCATCGGGCATATCATGGGCAGCCAGCTGGAAACGGATATGCGCCACGACATCTTCCACCACCTGCAGGAGCTGTCCTTCGGGTACTACTCGGACACGAAAGTCGGGCAGATCATGGCGCGCATCACGTCCGACCTGTTTGAAATCACCGAGTTTGCGCACCACTGCCCGGAGGAATTCCTGATTGCGGGCGTGAAAATTCTCGTGTCCTTCATCATCCTCTGCACGATGAATATCCCCATGACGCTGATGATGTTCGCCGTGCTGCCGTTCATGCTCTATTTCGCCAAGCACTTCAATACCAAAATGCGGCAGATTTTCAAGGAGCGCAACAAGCAGGTGGGCGAAATCAACGCGCAGGTGGAAGATTCGCTGCTGGGCATCCGCGTGGTGAAGTCGTTCGCGAACGAGGAAATTGAGGAAAAAAAGTTTGCTGACGGCAACGCGAAGTTCCTGGACCTCAAGGCACAGTCGTACCGCGTGATGGCGCAGTTCGGCACGTCGAACCGCATTTTTGACGGGCTGATGTACATCGTGATCGTCGTCGGCGGGGCACTGTTCATCAAGGCGGGTCGGCTCAGCGCGGCGGACTTCATGGCGTATCTGCTGTATGCGAACGTGCTGCTGAACTCCATCCGCCGCATCGTTGAATTCACCGAGCAGTTCCAGCGCGGCATGACCGGTATCGACCGTTTCCTTGAAATCATGGACGCCCCGGCGGAGATTGTGGACGCGCCGAACGCGAAGGTGCTGACGGATGTCCGGGGCGAAGTCGCGTTCGACCACGTTTCCTTCCACTATCAGGACGATGACGCCGAGGTCATCCACAACCTGAACATGACCGTCCGTCCGGGGCAGTCGATTGCCTTGGTCGGGCCGTCCGGCGCGGGCAAAACCACGCTGTGCAACCTGATTCCGCGCTTCTATGACGTGACGGGCGGCTGCATCCGCATCGACGGGAAGGACATCCGCACGCTGACGCAGAAGAGCCTGCGCGAAGCCATCGGCATGGTGCAGCAGGAAGTTTACCTGTTCGCCGGGTCGGTGCTGGAGAATATCGCATACGGCAAGCCCGGCGCATCCCGCGCGGAAGTCGAAGAAGCCGCGAAATTGGCGGGCGCGCACGAGTTCATCTCCGCCCTGCCCCACGGCTATGACACCTATGTCGGCGAGCGCGGCGTTCGGCTTTCCGGCGGACAGAAGCAGCGCATTTCCATCGCGCGCGTGTTCCTGAAAAATCCGCCGATTCTGATTCTGGACGAAGCGACCTCCGCGCTGGACAACGAGAGCGAGCACATCGTCCAGCAGTCGCTCGAAAAGCTGGCGAAGGGGCGCACCGTGTTCACCATTGCGCACCGCCTGACGACCATCAAGGGTGCCGACTGCATCTGGGTGCTGACGGAGAAAGGCGTAGAAGAGCAGGGCAGCCACACAGATCTGATTGCAAAAGGCGGGCTGTATGCGCATCTGTTCGCCATGTACACCAGCGACCGATAATTTCTTGACAAGCGATACTATTCCAAATGAGAATGTGCCAAGATGCGCCGCGAATTTTTCGCGCTGGCTAACGGGAGTGAAATGCAGCGTAGCAGCGCTACGCTAAATGGAACGACCGAACGCCAGCGCGGAAAAGGCGCACGCAGATGGCACAGGCGAATGCAGGAATAGTATGGGCAAGGAAAAGCGGTTTTCAGCCGTTATCTCTTGTAAAAGCAATTTCATTCTACTATCCCTTTTTAAGGAGGAACACTATTATGCTGCTTACCCGTGGTCTTACGTCCGATTTCGATTCCGTCTGCGCCCTGTACGCGCGCGTCACCAGTGCCATGCACGAAAAGGGCATTGCCCAGTGGAACTGGGGAACGTACCCCAACGCTGACCAGATTCACAAGAGTATCGACGCCGGGACGCTCTACGTCGTGCGCGAAGGGAACACCGTCGTCGCCGCCGTCACCCTCGATTCGACCTTTGAACCCGCTTACGACGCCGTCAACTGGCTCTTCGGCGGCAAGCCCGGCACGTTCCACCGCCTGTGCATCGCACCGGAGAAGCAGCGGCAGGGGCTGGGGCGCGGCATGATGGGTGAAATGCTCGCCATTCTGCGTTCTCAAGGCTGCACCGCGCTGCGCTGCGACACGCTGGTGAACAACAATGCCGCTCTCACCCTCTACCAGAAAATCGGGATGCGCATCGCGGGGCATATCCGCTATGCTTCCCTGCCCGACCTGCGGTTCGCCGCGCTGGAAATGCGCCTGACGAACGACTGCCCGCTGCTGCCGCTGAAAATGCACCCGGCGTTCCGTGGCGGCAAGCTGACCCCGTGGGGCGGCGAAAAGCTGCGCACGGTCTACGGCAAGGACATCCGCGAAGTGCCGACGGGCGAAAGTCTGGAAGTGTCGTGCATTCCGGGGCTGGAATCCACCGACGACGCGGGCGTAAAGCTGCCCGACCTGATTGCCGCTTACGGCGAAGCATTCGCGGGCGAGTACGCCAAAAAGCCCTTCCCGCTGCTGCTGAAGCTGATTGATGCCGCCGAACCGCTGTCCGTGCAGGTACACCCGAACGACGATTACGCCGCACGCGTGGAGAACGGCAAACTTGGCAAGACCGAAGCATGGCTGATTCTGGACGCGCCGGAAGGCAGTCAGCTCGTTTACGGCATCAAGCCCGGCACAACGCTTGACACCCTGCGCGCCGCGTGCGAACAGGGCGCGGCAGTCGAGCCGCTCCTGCGCCGCGTGACGGTGCATCCGGGCGACGTGTGCTTCATTCCGGCGGGCTGCGTCCACGCCATCGGCGCGGGCATCATGCTCTACGAAATCCAGCAGTCGTCCGACATCACCTACCGCTTCTACGACTGGGATCGCGTGGACAAGAACGGCAACCGCCGCGAGCTGCACCTGCAAAAGGCGTTGGACGTGACCGACCTGACCTTCTCCCTCGACCCGATTCCCGCGCCCAATAAGCCCGTTGCGCGCGTGCTGGACGAAAAATACTTCACGCTAGACTTGGTGAATGTGCAGGGCGAAGCGGTGCTGCCCGCCGTGACGGCGTTCGGGCTTTTGACGGCGCTCGACGGCGACTTGACCGTGCGTTTTGCGGGCGGTCAGCTAACCATGCGCAAGGGCGAAAGCGCATACATCCCGCACGCCGCGCCTATGCTGACGCTGCACGGCAAGGGACGCGCTGCGCTGTCCATGCCGCGGTAAATGAAAATCCGGAGGTGAAGCATGAAGCAATACTGCTTCCACCCGCCAAAGAATATCATCGTCGGAACGCTGGCGGCGATTCTCTGGGTCGCCGTCTTCCCGTTCTGGCTGCTGGGCGAAAGTACGCCGCTGAACGCGCTGGTGTCGGGCGAAGTTCCGCTGTGGGATACCCTCACTTGCCTGACGATGCAGGATTACAGCAACATCACCCGCGCGAAGTGGGACGGAATGCTGATTTTCACCATGCTGACCCTCCTGCTGACGATTCCGACCCTCTTCCGCCGGGAAAAGCGCCGAAAACTGCCGCTGATGCTGATGTTGCTCTTCCTGCTCTGGACAGGATTGTCCTGCTTCTTCGGCAGTCACGCAGGGGAAATGAATGTTTGGGGCGTGCCGACCGTATTGTGGGGTTCGGGGCGGTATGAGGGCTTCGTGACCATCGCGTGCTACGGGCTGACTTTCCTATGTCTGCGCCGCATGGACGCAAATGTTCCCGCGCTGCTGACGGTTTGCAGCGCTGCTGTAACAGGCTATCTCGTCCTCGTGCTGCTGCAATACGCGGGGTTCAATCCCCTGTCGCTCTTTCCGATGGGTCGGAGCATCCGCACAAACTACGAATTTCAAGGCACCATTGGCAATATCGACCTTGTCAGCGCTTGGGTCTGCCTGCTGATGCCGGGGCTGCTGGGCAGCTTCGTCTTGGGGCAAAAACATCACTGGCTGCATCTGCCGGGCGGGCTGTGCGCTATCCTGCTGACGCTGCTGATGGACGTGCAGAGCGGGCTGATTGTGCTGGCGCTGACGCTTCTTGCGCTCATTTGCCTTGCGCTCCGTCAGCCGGAATGTTTGGCGCGCCTGCTGCTGATGCTGGGCTTGACGCTGCTGCTCTTCGCGCTGCGCCAAGCGATCGTCCTGCCGTGGCTTGACATCTCGGCGGATATCGAATTTGCGCCGGGGCAGGTCAGCGCAGTCTGCACGCTCCTCGGCGTTGTACTGGTTGCCCTCGCACCGCTGCTGATGTGTCATCCGCCACGTCCCCTGCCGCGAAAGGGACTGCTGGCGCTCGTGTGCGCGGGGCTGCTTGTGGCGCTGATACTCGTCGCCTTTCTCCCCATGCCGGAGGGCGGCGCGCTCTGGGAGATGCACGAATTGCTGAACGGCCGCGCGCAGGACGCATTCGGCTCAGAGAGAATCGGCGTTTGGCGGATGACGCTGGAAATGACCGCGCAGTCGCCGTGGTTCGGGCTTTCGCCGGATGCGTTCTACGCCGCTTTCCGCGATTATCTTGATGCAACCGGGCAGACCATTCTGCAAAACTTCGATAATCCGCACAATTTTTTCCTGCAAACGATGGTGAATAGCGGGATTCCAGCGGCGCTGCTGCTGATGCTGACGTGCGCCGCGGCGATTGCGGGCGCGCTAAGGAAGCGGGAGACACTGCCGCTGGCGATGATGGCGGTTGGGTTCTTGATGCAGGGGATGTTTACGTTTAGTATTTGCTTGACATCGCCGATGTGCTACGCGGTTTTAGGACTTTGCGCGGCAAAAAAAGCCGCGGAATAAACCAGTAAGGGAAGTGCGCTCAAGCCGGGCTGCCAAAAACGGGTCAAGGGGCAATGCCCCTTGCAGGGTCAAGGGACAGCGTCCCTTGTGGGGCTTGGGGCAACGCCCCAACTGCCGGACGTGTAATCAACTGCGTGAGAAAAGTCAAGTATGCCACCCACGCGCTGAACAGCGAAGCGCTTTCAGCGCAGTACACAAACTTCGCGCGTCCGCAGACGCGCCCCCAGCTCGCTCTACCCACCACTTGCATATTGTCGCGCCCATTGGCGCGACCCGACACCACGAAAGGAGATACACACCGTGCGTACTGCCAAGGAATACCGCCGAATCGCGTGGAACGCCATCCGCCCACACTGGCGCGTTATGCTGCTGATTGCCCTCGCTGCGGTTCTGCCGCAGCTCATCGAGTTCTTCCTGCAATTGCTCTTCGGGCTGATTCCGCCGATAGACATGCAGTTTTGGTTCAGCGACCCCAGCCGCTTTCTGGCAGCCTACGATGCGTTCGTCGTGCGGACGCTCGCGCCGAATCTGCTCTTGAACGTGCTGTTCAACTGTCTGTCCGTGCCGCTGACGCTGGGGCTGATTGGCGCGGCACAGCGGCTTCTGCGCGGGGAAGATGTGCAGGCGCGCCATTCGCTGACGTATGTTCCTTATTCGCTCCGCGCGATTGGGCTGGAAATCCGTATCGTGCTCTACGCTTTCTGGCCGCTGCTGGCTCTCGCGGCCGTCACACTCGTCTTGCTGCTTATCTTCCATTCGCACGGCGTTTACCAGCTTTTCCGCCTTGCCTCGCTTGCGGCGATTGCTTTCGGGGTCACGCGGCTGTATTCGATGGCAGCGGCGAAATACCTGATGGCGAAAAAACCTACCCTGCGCGTGTCCGACCTCATGGAAACAAGCCGCACTATCATGGCGGACAGGCGGTTGAACCTCTTCCTGCTGGAATTGTCGTTCGCCGGGTGGTGGCTGCCAATGATCCTCGTCTGCGCGGCGGTGCTCTTGCTGGTGGGCTACAACGCCTATGTCGTCTGCGTCTTCCTGCTGCCGGTGTTCGTGCGGGCGTACATGGTCACCGCGCGCGCCGCTTTTGTGGATGATTGGGTTGGCAACCTCGTTTCCTCGGCGGATGACACTGCATCCATCACCCCAAAGTCCATATAAAAGGAGAAATGCTTATGCGTACCTCGAAAGAATATCGTCAAACCGCTTGGTCTGCCATCAAGCCTGTTCTGCCCATAATGCTGCTGATTTTCCTCGTGGCGAGCCTTCCGCAGCTTATCTTCATGTTTATCCAAACTGCCTTCGGGCTAATGCCGCCGATGGATACGGACTTGCTTCTCAGCGACCCGGATGCTTTTGTGGCGGCTTACAGCGCCTTCATGTCGTCGAGCAAGGGGATCACTTATTCGCTGCTGAACCTGCTGTTTACGCTGATGACCATTCCGCTGACGCTGGGCACTATCGGCGCGGCACAGCGTATTCTCCGCGGCGAGGACGTGCTGGTGCGCCATTCGCTGGCGTATATTCCCTATACCTTCCGCGCGATTTGGCTGCAGATCTGCACGGCGTTCTACGCCTTCTGGCCGATGCTGCTGGCGTATGTGGTGGCGATTCCAGTGCTGCTGACCGTGTCGTCGCCCGATATCATGCTGCTCACCGCCATTCTGTTTTTCATCGCGGTGATTGCGACGCTGGTGTTCGCCATTATGCGCACCTACTTAATGGTAGCCTCCGACTACCTGCTGGCACGCAACCCGAACACGAGCGTCTCGGAGATTATGCGCACCAGCCGCACCATCATGAAGGGCAACCGCATGAATTTCTTCCTGCTGGAATTATCTTTCATCGGTTGGAGTCTGCTGATTGCCGTGCTTGATTCGGCCGTGCTGACGATGGCGGGCTACACGCTTGCAAACATCTGCTCCATGCTGCTGTCGCTGTTCCTTGGCGTGTACATGACCACCGCTAAGGCAGCGTTTATCAACGATTTGACCGCCGCCGCGCCTTCGGATAGCGCAAGCGGCAAAATGACGGAATAAAAATTGCATCATGCAAGTCATTTTCCCCGGCATTGCGAGGTGTCGGGGATATTTTTTTGCATTTTGCAGGAAAGCCGCAATTTTATGCATTTTTATCGTTTTTCCTATTGCATTTTCGATGTGAACAGGATATAATTAACTTGTTGTGAGCATTCACGCACCATCCGCCGCATCCCTTTCAATGAGGAAACGGATGAAAAAACGCTGCGGATTGCATTTCATATTACTTGTTATTGCAGGAGGTAATCCTTATGGCGCTTACGATTTCTCACCGTTGTCAGAATATCGCTCCCTCCCCGACGCTGGCGATTGACGCGCGGGCGAAGGAAATGAAGGCCGCGGGCGTGGACGTCATCGGCTTCGGCGCGGGCGAACCCGACTTTCCGACCCCCGCATACATCTGCGATGCCGCGAAAGAGGCGCTGGACAAGGGCATGACCCGCTATACCCCTGCTGCCGGCACGGTCGCGCTGCGTCAGGCAATTTGCGACAAGCTGGAGCGCGACAACCATCTGCATTATACGCCGTCGGACATTATCGTTTCCTCCGGCGCGAAGCACAGCCTGTACACCATCTTCCAGTGCATCCTCGACCCCGGCGACGAAGTGCTGATTCCCACGCCTTGCTGGGTGTCGTATCCCGAAATGGTGCGCATGGCGGGCGGTGTGCCGGTGTTCATCCCGTCGGATGAGCGCAATAACTTCATCCCCACCAGCCACGATATCGCCGCGCGCGTCACCCGCCGTACCAAGGCGATTATCCTCACCAGTCCGTCGAACCCGAACGGCTCCGTCTGGTCACGGGAGCAGCTGCAATTCGTTGCTGACCTCGCCGTCAGCCACCCGTTCTACGTCGTCAGCGACGAGATCTACGAAAAGCTGATTTACGACGGGCAGAAGCACGTTTCTATCGCCGAACTGGGCGAAGCTATCAAGAACCAGACGTTCGTGGTCAACGGCATGTCCAAGGCATATGCCATGACCGGCTGGCGCATCGGCTACGTCGCGGGTCCGCGCAACGAGATTTGCGCCATGACGAGTTTCCAGTCCCACGCGACATCCAACGCGAACTCCATCGCGCAGTACGCCGCGATGAAGGCGCTACAGGGCGACCCGCAGTGCGTGACGGACATGGTGGCGCAGTTTGAGGCGCGCCGCAACGCAATGGTGGAGAAAATCAACAGCATTCCGGGCTTGAGCTGCATGAAGCCGCAGGGTGCGTTCTACATCATGCTGAACATCACGGGCGTGATGGGCAAGACGTACAATGGGCGCGTTATTGACAGCAGCCAGACATTTGCGGAGCTGCTGCTGGCGGACAAGCACGTCGCCGTCGTGCCGGGCAATGCCTTTGAGGCAGAGGGCTTCTGCCGTTTGAGCTACGCGGTGGCAATGGAAAGCTGCATGGAGGGTCTGCGCCGCATCGAGGAGTTTGTCAGCGAATTGAAATAATCCATGCCGCAACGACGCGACAGTAAACCGAAAGGCAATACGTTCGCGTACTGCCTTTCTTTGCTATTATCTATTGTATTTATGAAGAAGGAGGCGCATTTCCATGCTCGAATTTGACAAGAAATCAAACCTGCTGATGACCAACCGCTATCAGTACAGCCTGCAAGATGTCGCAGAGCCGAACCTTTATCGCGAACTGTACGACTATGAATCCATCCCGAAGGTCGCTTTCAACATGCGCCATGTGCCGGAAAACATGCCGGACGAAATCTGGATGACCGACACCACCTTCCGTGACGGTCAGCAGTCTGTCAGCCCGTTCACGGTCGAGCAGATTGTCCACCTGTATTCGCTGATGCACCGTTTGGGCGGCCCGAAGGGACTGATTCGCCAGTCCGAATTCTTCCTGTACACCGATAAGGACAAGAAAGCGCTCCATGCCTGCCAAGACCTCGGCTACGATTTCCCCGAAATCACGACGTGGATTCGCGCCAACGAGAAGGACTTCGAGCTGGTCAAGCAGGCAGGCGTGAAGGAAACGGGCATCCTCGTCTCCTGCTCGGATTACCACATCTTCAAGAAGATGCACCTGACGCGCAAACAGGCGATGGACAAGTATCTGGGCATCGTCAAGGCTGCACTTGACCGCGGCATCCGCCCGCGCTGCCACTTCGAGGACATCACCCGTGCTGATTTCTACGGCTTCGTCCTTCCCTTCGCCGAAGAATTGATGTACCTGTCCGAGGAATCCGGGCTGCCGATTAAGATTCGCGCCTGCGACACGATGGGCTACGGCGTGCATTACTACGGCGCAGCCCTGCCGCGCTCCGTCCCCGGCATCATCTACGGTCTGCACCACTATGCGCGCGTACCGTCGGAACAGCTGGAATGGCATGGCCACAACGACTTCTACAAGGTCGTCAGCAACGCGGGTACGGCGTGGATGTACGGCTGCTCGTCGGTCAACTGCTCGCTGCTGGGCATCGGCGAACGCACGGGCAACTGCCCGCTGGAAGCCATGGCGATTGAGTACGCCTCCCTGCGCGGCACGCTCGACGGCATGGACTTGACCGCCGTGACCGAAATCGCCGAGTACATGGAGCGCGAAATCGGCATCGAAATCAGCCCGCGTCAGCCGTTTGTCGGCCGCCACTTCAACGTCACCCGCGCGGGCATCCATGCCGACGGTCTGCTGAAGGACGAAGAAATCTACAACATTTTCGACACAGCAAAGATTCTGAACCGCCCGGCGCTTGTCGCGGTGGATGCAACCTCCGGCACGGCGGGCGTGGCGCACTGGCTGAACAGCTACTTCCGCCTGAAGGGCGACGAGGTCATCCCGAAGACCGACCCGCTGGTCACGACGCTGCGCGACTTGGTCGCCGAACTGTACGCGCAGGGCCGCAACACGGTCATGGGCGACGAAGAATTGGAGATTATGGTGCGCACGATTGACACGGAACGGTATGAGCACTTGCTGTTCCATAAGAGCCACTGAAAAAAATGGAGCCGGACGAGTGATGTCCGACTCCATTTTTTGTGCTTTTTTATATAGACACTTTTCTTATGTTTCCTGCGTTTGGCGTGCAATGTCGTCGCGAATGAGTTGTTTTACATAGCCCTGCACATTCGTAATGCCTGCAAGATACTCAAATATATCCGCATCGGTATGCTTGTTTAACTTCATACCTATGAGTTTCGTGTTTTGCTTATCCCATTGCAAATCATACTTGCGCTTGTCAAACGTTTCATTGGTTTCAGCAGTGTTTTTGCTCTTCATATGTAGACGCTCCTTTTATTCAAGTAACGAAGGAGTTTTTAGCTGTCCGCTTAGCATTGTCCCTTCAGTATCAGCCTCTCCATCAGCCTCAACCCCATCTCCGTCCGGAAAATCTTCTCCCGTCCGCACTGAATCGCCTCCGCCTTCATCCCCTCCTCAATCATATTGACGAGGAAGTCCGCTTCCAGCAGAATCCGCCAGTCCAGCGCATCCACGCCGTCAAGCGTGTGGTGGTGCGCAATCAGGAAGCATACCCGTTCCGTCACATCCGGCGCGAAGCCGAGCGAATCCAGCATCTTCTGGGCTTCGGGCGGGCCGAGGCGCTCTTGCAGCTTGCCGCCGCACTGCCCGTACAGGCGCTCTGCTTCGCGGATGCCAATGTCGTGCGTCAGGGCAGCTGCTTCCAGCAGGAACAGCGTGTCCGCGTCCAGCTGCTCCGCAAGCCCGATTTGCCGCGCGTAGGCGTGCACCTTCACGAAGTGGTTGATGCGCGCCGGGTCACCCGCGTAATAGTCGGTCATGGCGGAAAAGAGGTCGAAGAGCTGCTGCGTCTGCTGCGCGGAATACACGGCGATGCTCATGTGTTTTCCTCCAAGGACTTGCGCCCCTCGTCAATCGCCGCTTGCACCATGTCCGGCGCGGGCGCACCCGGAATCCGCCGCTTCTCGACGCATGACAGCATCGACAGGTCGTCAAACACATCCGCCTCAAACGCCGGATGAAACTGTTTGAGTTCCTCCAGCGACAAATCCAGCAGCGCCTTGTTCTCATTCAGGCAGTGCGCCACCAGCCGCCCAACGACTGCGTGCGCATCCCGGAACGGCACGCCGCGCTTGACCAAATAATCCGCACAGTCCGTCGCGTTTGTGAAGCCGCCGGACGCGCCCTTCTCCATCACGTCCTTGCGGAAGGTGACGGTGCGCAGCATGGCGGTGAACACGGTCAGCCCCTTCACAAGCGTGTCGCGCGCATCAAAAAACGCTTCCTTATCCTCCTGCATGTCCTTGTTGTACGCCAGCGGCAGCCCTTTCATCGTCGTCAGCAAGCCCATCAAATCGCCATAGACGCGCCCGGTCTTGCCGCGAATCAGCTCCGCGACGTCGGGGTTCTTCTTCTGCGGCATGATGGACGACCCCGTCGCAAAGGCGTCATCCATCTCAACAAAGCGGAACTCGTTCGTGTTCCACAAAATCAGCTCCTCGCAGAAGCGCGAGAGGTGCATCATGCAGATTGACGCCGCCGAAAGGTATTCTAATAGGAAGTCGCGGTCGGACACGCCATCGAGGCTGTTCATGCTGATGCGGGAGAAGCCCAGCAGTTCCGCCACGCGTTCACGATTGAGCGGATAGGTCGTGCCTGCCAGCGCACCGCTGCCCAGCGGCATCACGTCCGCCGCGTCGTAGGCGTGAGCGAAGCGGTCGAGGTCGCGCCGGAACATCTGGAAATACGCCATCATGTGGTGCGCCAAGGTGATGGGCTGCGCCTTCTGCAGGTGGGTGTAGCCGGGCATGATGGTGTGCAGGTTGTCCTGCGCAATGTCCAGCAGGACGCTGAGCAGCTCGCGGAGCATCTCTTGCGTCTCCTGACAGGCAAGTTTGGCGTACATGCGGCAATCCAGCGCCACCTGATCGTTGCGGCTGCGCCCGGTATGCAGGCGCTTGCCCGCTTCGCCGATGCGCTCGGTCAGCAGAGCCTCCACGTTCATGTGGATGTCCTCCGCGTCCACCATCCAGTGGACTTTGCCCGCCTTGACGTCCGCCAAAATCCCGCGCAGGCCTTCGACAATCTTGTCCGCGTCCGCCTGCGGGATAATGCCCTGTTCGCCCAGCATCGTCGCATGGGCAATCGAGCCGGTAATATCCTGCTCCGCCAGCCGCTGGTCAAAAGAAATGCTGGAATGGAAATCGTCCACCAGCCCGTCGGTTGCCTTGCTGAAGCGTCCTCCCCAGAGTTTCATTGCGTTCCTCCTGATGCGCGGGCAAGTCAACCGTCCGCGCGAAAAATTTCGATTCAAAAGTATTGTACCGTGTTTCCCGGCGCGTGTAAAGTCCCGCGCGTGTATTTTCTGCGCACTTATAGCAACTTTGAATGCTGTTTCACTGACATTTTCGTAATTTTCGACAATTTTCGTTAGGAATCCATTTCCTTTTCCATTGACTTTTTGGTACGAAAACGTTATAATTATAGCAAGAGTGCGTAATGTCTGCTGGAAACGCGCACAAAATTCTCGCAAAACAAAGGAGGAGTTTTCCCATGAAGCGTCTTTCCCGTCTGACCGCGCTGCTGCTCACGCTTGCCATGCTGCTGAGTCTGGTCAGCATTGCGCACGCGGAAGAAAAGCAGTCCGCCACCGCGTGGCTGCTGTACTTCGCGTCGAACCATGAAACCGATTCCTCGAAATTCCCGTGGTGGCCGCAGCATAAGTCTGCTGACCAGCCCTCGTCCGAAACGGGCGTGGAGGCCACGAACGCCGAAGTTACCGGTCCCGGCATGTACACGGTCGGACTCAAGTTCAACTGGCAGAAGGCGGAGGGCGCGATTCAGTTCAACCTCGTGCTGGACAACGCGGAGAGCCTCTTCCCCGGCTATTATGTGAAGATTACGGACATCCGCGTCAACGGCAAGTCCATCGACCACAAGCCGAACCTCTACGGCACTTTCCACGACGACCCGAACGCAGGCTTTGCGCCGATTTACAACAACTACTGGGACAAGAATTTCTCCCCGGATTCCACCGGTCCGGACGGTCTGCGCGCCTTTGACAGTGCGGACGAAGCGACCTACGAAATCATCAACCCCGACGACATCGTTGCGGGCGACACGATTGAGGTAGACTTCATCGTTGCGGCGAACGCGGGTGAAATGCCGGAAGACATTGGCGAAAAGCCCGGTAAGCTGACCTCTCTGGTTGCGCCGCCGCCGGTGCTGGAGGACGGCGCGGAAGCGTGGCTGTTCTATCAGTCCGGCAGCTGGTGGCCTGCCAACACGAAGCCCGAAGGCGACAGCGCAGGTCATGCCAGCAGCACAACGGCAAAGATTACCGGCGACGGGTATTATACCGCCAGCCTGTCCTTTGACCGCGATGGCTGGTCGTCTCCTGTGAACGGTGCGAAGAAGCTGCTGCTGGTCGTCTCTGACGGCACGACGAAGCTTCCGAACAGCTACCTCAAGATTACCGACATCCGCGTCAACGGCAAGTCCATTAACTTCACCGACGTCGGCTTCGGCGCGCACTACGGCGACCAGTACATCCAGGCGACGGACGATTACTCTATCATTTATGACGACTGGATGGTGGAAAACAACTCCGCGCCGTGGAATCACAAGGACTGGAACGGCAATGTGACCGACAATGTTTCCGCCATCAATCCCGATGACATCAAGAATGGCATGACCATCGACGTAGACTTCTTCATCACCAGCACCGCCGGCAAGGCGCCCGCGAAGGACACCAGCAGCGACCCCGTCTGGTTCCCGAACAACACGGCTTCTCTGGCGGGTCTGACGCTGAAGGATCTGGGCATTGCCGACGACTGGCACGCCATCGTTCCCGTTGACCTGAGCAAGACCGGCTGGCAGACTTTCCCGCTGCTGGCGGCGAACTTCAAGCAGGTTGGCACGGCGTATGTCGCGGTGAACAACGGCTCTGTGACCGTCACCTGCGAGTACAACGGCTTCTATGTGTTTGAGAAGAGCCAGTGCATCAAGTGGTTCACGAGCCTCGACCAGATTACGAAAGCCGAGCTGACGGACGTTTCCAACGGTCTTGACTGCGGCAGCGTTGTGAGCATCGCTGATGACCTCGGCGGCGCGCAGATGGCGTACCTGTCCATCAACAACAAGATTACTTGGCGCAATCCGGTCGATGATTTTGGCAACAGCCTGCCGGACTACTGGAAGAACCTGCCCCAGTGGAAGGAATACCGCGCGAATCTGATGGAAATGATTAACGCGGCAAACGCGGAATAATTCTGCCTCCCCTGCCCCTTCTGGCGAAAGTCAGAAGGGGCTTTTCGTTTGTCTGCGGATTGGCTGGCGGAAGAGCATACGAATCCTTCTGCACCAAAAAGACCGTCAACTTTTCGCACACTGCGACCAGTCAACGGTCTAATGTTCAGTACAGCAACCTAAAATTTACAAATTGAAGGTTCTCTTAATCAATCTTGCAACTTCATCAGGTTCTATATCAGAATTATCAATCCTCAGGTAGTTATCAAAAGGAATCTCGCCTTCATAACTAACACACCGATGGTTTTTGTCGTCATTGATTAAGCGCTGATTGGAAGCCTCGATATCTCTTTTGGACGCTTTATTTTTTAGTCTGTTTTCAGAAATATTCCTTTTCAGTCTTATCTCCTGCGGCGCAATCAGTTCAACATAATAAAAGTCCGTCCCGTATGGTTCAAAGATGCCTTTGACATGCTCCAGATACGCCCATTCTGATGGCAGATTGAAATCCATCATCATTGTAAAAATCATCCCATCATTATCGGAAGCTGCATAGTTCTTGAAAATAACGTCGCGGATTTCTGCGATTGTCTTGCCCTCGTATCGACCGAAAATCTCTATCACTGGTTCGATGGTCATGTGATTGTGAAAGAGCCTTAAATCCGTTATTTTCATCAACTCCTGACCAACTGTCATTTTTCCAACAGCTGCATCGCCAATAATAAACAATAGTTTCACAAAGCACCTCAACAAATTCTGTGCAGATTCTAAGGTAACACCGCGCAAATGAGGTGGTCGGCTGGCGAATGGATTTTTCGTCAGATGCAAATGCAAATTTCGAAGGTTTACTGGAGGTAAATCGAGAAATTTGCATGCCGCAGATGGCGGAAAAGACATCGCCAGACGCGCCGCCGAATTGTGCGGTGGTGCCCTAATATTCCCCTGCTTCGCCGTTGAGAATCGCATCTGTCAGCGTTCCCAGCAAGCCACTATCCTCCATCGCGTCCATTGCGCCCTGCACAAGTTCCGCTGGAAGTGCCGCAAGCCACTGCGTCACCTTCCGCACCATCGGCTTTCCAATCCGCCCCATCAGCTCCGCCAATGCCGGGCCATCCACCGACAGCACATTCGTGCCCTGCACATCCTCCGGCGCATACTTCACCGTGCCCTCCGCCACCTGAATCACCTTGACCGTCAGCGTCATCATCGTGGCGCTATGGTCAGGCTGAATCCGCCGGATGGTGATGGTGTCGCCCTGCGCCTCGCCCTCAAAGGCAAGGTGGATGCCGTCGTCGCCTGTCATCATGCCGTCCGCGTCGATTTGCGCGTAGAACGGCAGCGTGACGGGATAGCTTGCGGGCAGTGAGAATGAAACATCCGCATTCAGCACGTCCGATTGCAGGGAGAGCGCACCTGTGAAGAGCAGCGCATCCCGGCGGAGCGTCGCGGAAAAGTCCACCAAATCAGGCAAATGCAGCGAAACAACCTGCGTGCCGTCCGCATCCGCGTACGAAAAGACGGTTTTCTCGCCGTTTTGCCAGCTGACGCCGTTTTCAGTGTGTTCGATGCTCAAGCCATCCGGGAAGTTCGCTTCGACGTACTCCGGCAAGGTTGCCAGCGCGTCAAAAATATTCGCATCCGTGCCGCTTTCCAAGCCGAACGCTTCAATATAATAATACAGCGCCCTGTCATCTTCGGACAGGCGGGCGATTTCTTCTGCGCAGGTTATCAGCGCCGTGTTTTCCAGCCGACCACTGGTTTCCTGTGCCGCCAAATCGGCAATCTCCTGCCGGAGACCTGCCCATGCGCTGGTGTGCGCGTAGGGGGACAGCCACAGGAACACCCGCTGCAAGGGCAAGTCGAGGTGATTGTACGCCTTGATGGCAAACTCCAGCCACGCCAGCTGATTGACCATCAGCGTTTCGCCGCCAAGGTCAGTCGCCTGAATCCCCCAGTGGCTGTCCAGACCGAAGAAGCGGATGCGGGTCGCGGTTTTTTCCGGCGCATTCGTCAGGCCAAGGTCAATGCGCGCGTCAAAGCTGCCATCCGACGCCACCACGTCGCCCTCCACCGTCAGCAGGCGGAAGAGCGATTTCAGCCCCTGCGCCAGCTTTCGCTCCTGTGCGGGGTACTGCACGGGGTCGATGTCCGCACTCAGGCGGAACGTAACGCGTTCGCCCAGCGCCGTGGACAGCAGGAGCACCGCCGCCAGTGCCGCCGCTGCCAGCCGCCGCATCAGCCCCATAGCAGCGCCAGCGCCGGAACAATCTGCTTTTTCCGGCTTACAACTTTCGGAAGCCACACATGGTGACTGGAGGTGTCCTCATTGAGGTTAAACGCCTGTCGCACCGCGTCGTCGCCGCCAAGGAAAACTAACTCCGTACCGCAGCGCAAGACGTCGGTCAGCATCATAAGGAACATATCATAGCCCTTATTGTCCTTGATTTTCTGCATTTCGGGCAGAATTTCCGGCAAACGCTCCAGCATTCGGTCAGTGTCAAGGCAAGTAATCTGGCAGATGCCAAGGTTGTGCCCCGCGATGTGGAATTCCTTGAAGTCGGTATTCAGCAGCTGTTCGACGGGTTTGTCCGCGCCGCTGCCGGCGGAGAACATCTCGCGGCCGAGCGTCTCCAAATCAATCCCTGCGATTCGCGCCAGACGGTCAGCCATGCGGCGGTCGCGCGGCGTGCACGTCGGAGACTTGAACATGACCGTATCGGACAAAATCGCCGCCGCCATCAACCCTGCCATCTTCTCAGAGGGCTGCAAGCCGCGCTCTTGGAACATCGTTGCGACAATCGTCGTCGTCGAGCCAACGGGCTCATTGCGCATGAACACCGGTGCGCCCGTCTGAATATCCGCCAAGCGGTGATGGTCGATAATCGCGATAATATCCGCCTGTTCCAGACCGGGGATGGACTGGCTCTTCTCGTTGTGATCAACCAGCACAACGCGCTTGCGCCGCGGCCGCAGCAGATGATAGCGGCTCAGCGTGCCGACTACCTTCTCGTTCTCGTCCAGCACGGGATAGGAGCGGTAGCGGCTTTGCAGCACCGTCTCGCGCACGTCGTCGATGAAGTCGTTGAGGTGAAACAGCACGACCCCCGTATGCTGGGCAATGCGCTGCACGGGAATTGCCTGATAAATCATCCGCGCCGCGCGGTAAGCGTCACAGGGCGTGGCGATAATGCACGTCTTGCTGGACAGACCGAGGTACTTTTCCGACAGCGAGCCTTGGCAGATAATGACGCACGATGCGCCGATTTCCAGCGCCTTGTCCACCACGTCCTTCTGCTGCCCGCAGATGACGACGCTGCCGCTGTTGACGCCCTTCAGGCACTCGCCGGGTGTCGGCAGGGCAATCACGACTTCGCCGGAAATGGTGTCGAACGTATCCTCTTCGTTGTTGATGATATGCCCTTCGAGCGCGGACAGAAGGTTGAAAATCGGCACGTCGCGGACTTCGGGCTTCGTGATGCTCTCCATGTCCTTTTCGGCAATGCCGCCCGCGGTCAGCATCCCGTAGAGCGTGCCATCCTCATTCGTGACCGGCACCGCAGACAGATTTTCATCCTCGCGCAGCACTGCCCACGCGTGACTGATCGGGACACTTGTGCCGAGCGTCGGCGGACGGTCGTAGTCAATATCGCGCACCTGTGTACGGACATTGGTGAGCAGCGTCGGCGCCTGAAAGCCGAAGCGGTCGAGCAGGAACTGCGTCTCGTCGTTCGGTGCGCCCTGCATGGCGGCGACATAGGCATTGTCGCCCAGCGCGTTATGCAGCGCCGCAAACGCCATGGCTGACACCACGGAATCGGTATCAGGATTGCGGTGGCCGCAGACATAAATCGGATCCATCTATGTATTCTCCTTTCACGGGGGAAAGCTGTCGTCAAAAGCACTTTCTGCCCTTACCAGTCCAAATCGTCATCTTCCTCGTTGTCATCCACGACCCCCGCCCAAGCATTGGGGTCGGTGTAGAGGCGTAGGCGGTACTCGTCGTTCAGCGCTTTCTGCGTGTCGATGTTCGCGATGCCCAGCGTTTTCAAGCCCTTCTTGCCCTGATACGCCTTCACGGCCTCCACCGTCGCCGCACCATAGGCGCCGTCCACCTTGTCCTCCGCCAGATAGCCCAGATACGACAGCTTCTCCTGTAATTCGCGCACCTTCTGCCCACTGTTGCCGCTGCGCATCGTCCAGTCGGCGACGTCATGCACCGTGCCGTATCCCAGAATCCGGTTGTACGTCAAGGCGTACTCCGCGCGCTTAACCGCAACGGGTGTGTTTCCCTCAATGACATGCACGGTGATGTTCCCCATTGCGTCCTGTGAGCAGTATTCCACCATGGCGACGTGGTCGGTATCCGTGCTGCTCGTCCAAGTGAAGAACACCCAGTCGCCGGGCTGCGGGATGTACGTTCCGGTGGTGATGTAGGTGTCGTCGTCCTTCATCCACTGGTATCCCCAGTTCGCCAGATTTCCGTTGCGGGTAACGTACCGCCCCTGCCGGATGAACCAGTCGCGCCCGACGTTCTGCCCAGAATACATGGGGTAGACATTGCGGAGCAGTTCCGTGCCGTGCTGCTGATCCACCTGATCGACACACCAGCAGAGGAACTCGGCGCACCACTGCGCGTAGGCATCCCCCGCCCATTCGCCGTACTTGGAGTACCCGTGCGGTCCTTCCTTGTATCCGATTTCGCCGCGCGCCACGTCCAGCAGCCACTGCACATAGTCCGGCACATTCCAGATCGGTTCAAGCACCGTGTCCTCCGCCTTCGCGCAGGGCAGCAGCAGCCCTGCCGTCAGCAGCAGGGTCAGCATCAGCGACAGCAAGCGTTTCATCGGGTGATTTCTCCTTTCAAGCGGAAGAGGTAACAAGTTAATATTCGACCTTGACGAGCGAAATTCCTGCTGATTCGCCGGATTTCCCGCTTTTCCCATCCGATTTCATCAAAAAAGAGGCGATTGTTCGCCCCTTTGTGTGTATATTGCCTTATTCCTCGTCATACACCCGGTAAATCAGCATACACAGCGCGCCGTCGCCGCTGGTGTGCGCCTCGACGCGAATCGGGAAGTCGTAGTCGTTGCGCCAGCGGAGGTTCTGCGTTTTGTTGCCGACCGCCGCGTCCACGCCGTGCGGCAGGTACGGCGCGGCATTCTCGCCGTGCGCACGGCGATAGAGGATGTTAATCCCCGGCAGTTGGAGCAACGCGTTGTACAGCGTCGAGGACACCTGACAGGTGCCGCCGCCGTAGCTGGTCGTGGTCGTGCCGTCAGAGAGCGCGCCGGCGGGCAAATAGCCCTTTCCCTTGTTGTATGGTCCCATGATCTTGTTGCCGTCAAAGATGTCGCCCGGCTGGTAAATACCCGAAATCAGCTCGCTTCCGCGGGCAATATTGAAGATGCGGTTATGGTTTTTTTCCGTGTCCACCATCTTATAATACGAGGTGTACGCCGCAATCGGGGTATCCTCGCGCAGGGGATTATCCGTCGGGGACACCGGCGTCAAGTCCGTCAGCTGATCAAGATTGATATAGCCATAGCTGCGCATATAGTTGACGACCGCCCAGCCGTCGTACATGCACCAGATGGAAATCGTCGTGCCGGGATTCAGCACCACCCAGCTTTCGTCCTGATCGCTCATGGACTTGCGGACGTAGCAGGTCGCGGCGGTCTTGGCGACATAGGCGTGCTTCTGCGTGCCGTATGGCGGCGTCGTGGAAGAATCCACCGGCGTCACACTGAAAATGCGGTGGCGTTTGACATACGCAAGCTTCCCCTGATAGCGCATGATGACCCACGTCGGGTCAATATACAGCACTTCGCCGCGCGCGGAAGCGTCGCCCACGCGGAAAACACGCTCGCTCTCAATATCACGTTCCACATAGCCGCTGGTATACGCGGTCATGCGGGCAGTATAGAGCGCTGGAGAATTGCTGTCAAAATCCGACAGCACTTTATCCGGATACACAGCTCCTACTACCGGAACAACTGCATCCTCGTTGAACTCCGAGTCGTCCACTTCCTCATACAGCTCATCTTCCGCCAGCGCCATCCCGGTCAGCGCAATGCACAGCATCAGCAAAAGGGCCATCAGACGTTTCATCTGTTATCCTCCCCTGTCGAAACAGTTTCCGCTTCTCATTATACCATTCCTTTGGCAGACAGGCAAGGGGGCGGATGCAGAATTTACAAGTTTGGCGTATATTCTGACGCTTTTATATGGCTTTCGGATGTTTTCCCTTCCTCCCGTCCTTATTCACCACGCTCCTGATAAACCATCTCAAAGTAGCGGTTCGCTTCCTGCGTAAACGCCTCCACCGTCAAATTCCCCGTCGACAGGCGCTCCACCAATTTCTTTAAATCTGCCGTGAAGTAGTTTTCTTCCGGCACGACGATATTCCCCGCAACCTGCTTCCACGCGGCAATATCCTCCACGTCGATGATGTTTCGGTACTTTTCCGCTTCCGCCTTGCTTGCGCGAAGCTCCGACAGCTGCTCTTTGACTTCCGCCGTCTGCTCCTGCGCTTCCATCGCGGCGATTTGGCTTTCCATCTCCGCAATCCGCTCCAGCTGATAGGTGTTCACCAGCGGTTCGGTCATGTCCGCGAAGATGCGGTACTGCGTTTCATCGTAGACGTTCTGCGCGCAGTATTCCAGATAGCGGATGGCTTCCTCCTTGTGCTGGGAGTACGGGTTCACCACCAGCACATAGACCGATGCCGGAATCGCGGCGGGCGACGATTCGCCGACCTTCATCGGCATGTGGCAATCCGTCGTAATCGGCATAGAAACGTCCATTTCGTAGAGCGAATACCCGTCCTCATTCTGCGGGAAAGCGTCTTCATCCTCCGGGACGTTCGCCACGATGTAGGTCAGCAGCTCCTGCAATTCGGCGTTATTCAGCGTGATGCGATTGCCGAGCAGCTGCTGCTCGTTCAGGTAGCGCTCGATACTCATGTTCAGCATATTCAGGCGACTGTAACCGGGGTAGCCGAGGGGTGCCATGCCTTCATCCGCGAAAACGCCCTCATCCGCCAGCTGGGTAATTTGCTGGAACATCTCCAGCAGGGTATTCGCAAAAGTCATGCCGTTCTGCTCCAGCACATCCATTGCCGCGTCAGGCAGATAGGTTTCAACCGTCTCATACCAGCCGATAATTTTGCCGTCATCGGTCGTGAGACCCTTCTGCAAGCCGGGATAGAGGCGGCTGACCTGCTTGGAGAGGATTGTACTGCTGCTCAGGTCGGTGAAGTAGCCCTTGGTTTTCAGCAGCTTCAAACTCACCGTATCAAACGGCGTGATGCAGAGGATATCCACATCGCTGTTTTTCGTGTTGAGGATATCGGCGGTCGTCAGATCATAGACGCTGCGGAAGGTAACGCCGTTCTGCAGCATGTAGTCAGCCGCGTTGTGCGCTTCCGTCTGGCTCAGGACAAGCGTCACGGATGTCTCGGAGACAATACGGCTGCTCATCAGCAGCGTACCGTTGGCGAGCAGTACGTCATCATCCGTCACCAGCAGGATGCTGTCCATTGTCGTCAGCGGCGACGCGATGCACGTCATGGTTTCCAGCGTTTCGCCGCTGTACAGCCCGCGCACATTGTCGTCATACATCAGGGCGTAATAGTGCCCGTTCACATAGCGCAAATCGTCCGCCGTCCAAAGCGGCACGGCGTCCGACGTGTACGTTTCTTTGCCGACTTTGCCCGTCGCGGGGTCAAAGGTGTGCAGCGTCAGCGTGTGCTTGTCGTAATCCCCTTCGGGATTGCAGAGCGTATCGCCGCGGAGGAACAGCTTCGCCTCGCTCCACTCTTCATCGGTGAAACTGCCGATTTGCCGCACTTCGCTCGTTTCCAGATTCTCGTAAATCAGCTGCTGCGGCTTACCCTCCACACGCAGGGTAAGGTAGATTGCCTTGTCGGACACCAGCAAATCGCCGACACCCGCGTTTTCGTCATCCAACGCTTCGCGCACATCCCAGCGCGACGTCAGTTCCCACGCGTTGTCCGCATTCAGTGTGTACGTCACGAGCAGTTCGTTCCAGTCGGCATCGTACCCGATGCCGGTTAGCGTCAGCTGCCCTTCCGCGTCGCGCCGCAGCACCGGGTGCATCACATTATCCGGCATATCCGCCAGCTTCTCCGCGCTGCCGTCCGTCAGCGACACACGGTAGAGTGCCTTGCCGCCCGCAAGCAGCAGCGCATCTCCCTCGCGCAGGGGCGTTGTATCGCCCAGCCACGCCCCTTCCGGCAGCTCACAGCGGAAATGCTCCGCCATTGCCGCGCCGCAGAGCAGCACCAGCATCGCCAAACATGCGCACAAGACTTTCTTCATGATATTGACTCCTTTCGTTCCATCCTGTCTATAAACGAATTCTGCGCCTCCGGAAGCGCTTCACCCATTAGACGCGCGGCAGGCGGAATCGGTTGCGCGGAAATTGCATTTTCCGCAAAAAATCCGGAACACCGATTCGTACTGTCCGAAGGGACATTATTCGTTTTTGTCCGGATGCTTTATGATGATACTATTTCCAACTGAGAATGCGCCGCGGAAAATAAGTTCAGCATCAGAAGGGCAAGGAAAACGCTCGTCAGTTTCTTCATCATTCGTTGCTCCTTTCTTCTACCAGTTCATTCATGTTTTCGTGCAACAATAGCATCAAAGGTATAACAATTCCCTCCAAAAAACGTGCAAGGGCGGAAGACGTTCCCGTCCTCCGCCCCAATGGTGGTTATGATTTGGATATTATTTTATTCCGCCGCAGCAGGTTCTGCGTCCTCCGGAACAGCTTCCATCAGGAAGTCCATTGTGGTGTCGCCCTGCACAAGTTCAAACAGCAACGTGCCGTCCGTCAGCTTCGCCACGCCGAACATCTGCGTCGTGTTCTTGTCCACCGGCAGCGTCACAGTGAGGATGCCATCCACAAACGTCATCGGAATCGGAATCTCCGCCAGCGCCGTCTGACCAACCAGATTCAGCAGGTACAGATTGCTCTCCTTCACTTCGATGATGCACTCCTGACCCACCATGCTCATCGGCACGCTCATGCCGTTCATGATGACGCTCGTCGCTTGCCACTTGCCCTGCAGCTGTTCTTCCGTCGTCTCCGTGCTGATGGTCAGCTCTTCGTCCTCGGCAGGCGCCTCACGGGTGAAGTCAATCTTCATGCCATCCTGCTCGGTGCTCAGACCCGTTTCAGTCACGTTCACAAGGCCTTCGCCTTCCGTTCCCTTGTCCATCACGAGGTTGCCGTCCTCATTCTTTTCCCAGACGCCTTCCTCCGAATCCATGCCCGCAATGTCCATCTTGTAGGTACCGTCAGCGTTGATGGTCAGCGTCACCTGAATGCCAAGCAGCTCGCCATACCATTCGCCGGTCACATCCGCCGTTTCCGCGAACGCACCCACCATCATCGTCAGCGCCAGCAACAGCGCCAGAACCAAGGAAGTCAACCGTTTCATGTGCCTTTTCTCCTTATTTGGGGATTTTCCCCGTGTATTTTGCGGCATGTTTTTTCCTCTCGAACGCCGCTCTCGATTGCGTTTATTTTATCATTGTTTCCGTGATATGTCAATGGAGGGGAGGAATTTTACAACTGCTGTGATTAAAAAGGGATTGAATCGATGTTATCCACCGCTTTTGCACATTATTATCCACAAGATTATGCACTTTCTGTGGATAATCCGTGCGAAAAATCCCCCTCCACGTCTCCGCATGAGACGGGAAGGGGGAAATGCTATGAAATTACTTGTCGAACCCCTTGACCTCGTAGTCGTTTTCTTCGACAACCGCTTTGAGCAGGGGCTTCAGTGCGTTTTCATCCGCATCGGCTTTCAGCGTCACGACCGCCGTACCCGCTTCGTGGCTTGCCGCCGCGCTCTGCACGCCATCCACCGCTTCCAGCGCCGCCTTCACGCGTGCCTCGCAGTGGGCGCACATCATGCCATCAATGCGCATCGTCAGCACCTTTGCGCCGGGCTGGGCGGCTATGTTGGGCAGCGTCACCGGGTGCAGGGCGCGGTCATGCCGGCCGTCGCGCAGGCGGAAGAGGTTCAGCCGCAGCGCGTTCGACACCACGCAGAAGCTGCTCAGGCTCATCGCCGCCGCGCCGAACATCGGGTTCAATTTCCAGCCCAGCAAGCTGATGAACACGCCCGCCGCCAGCGGAATGCCGATGACATTGTAGCAGAACGCCCAGAAGAGGTTCTCGTGGATGTTGCGCAGCGTCGCGCGGGAGAGGCGAATCGCAGCGGGAACGTCGGAGAGGCGGCTGTTCATCAGCACCACGTCCGCCGCGTCCATGGCAATGTCCGTCCCTGCGCCGATGGCAATGCCCACGTCCGCGCAGGTAAGCGCCGGAGCGTCGTTGATGCCGTCGCCGACCATCGCGACGCGCCCGACCTTCTGCAAGCGGCGCACGACGTCCGCCTTGCCGTCCGGCAGAACGCCCGCAACCACTTGGTCAACGCCTGCCGCCTGCCCGACCGCCTGTGCCGTGCGCGGATTGTCGCCCGTAATCATTACGACGCGGATGCCCATTTTGCGCAGTTCCGCGACTGCTTCGGGGCTGTCTTCCTTCACCGTGTCTGCGACCGCCATCATGCCCAGAATCGCGCCGTCGCGGCTGAACAGCAGGGGCGTTTTGCCCTCGCCGGAGAGCTTTTCCGCCGCCGCAAGCAGGGTTTCCGGCACCTTGCACTGCCCCTGCATGTACTTCACGCTGCCGCCAAGGAGCAGCGCACCATCTCGCTTCGCCGTCAGACCGTTGCCGGGCAGCGCGGCGAAATCCGCCACGTCCTGCGCCTTTCGTCCCTTTTCAAGCGCATACTGCACAACCGCTTTCGCCAGCGGATGCTCCGAGGGCGTTTCCAGTGACAGCGCCGCATCCAGCAATTCGTTTTCGCCGATGCCGTCCGCCGGAAGCACATCCGTCACGCGCATCTGACCGCTCGTAATTGTGCCGGTTTTGTCCATTGCGACAATCTGCGCCTTGCCGGTCTCCTCCAGCGAAGCCGCCGTCTTGAACAAGATGCCGTTCTTCGCGCCCACGCCGTTGCCGACCATAATCGCGACGGGCGTCGCCAGCCCCAGCGCGCATGGGCAGCTGATGACCAGCACCGCAATCGCGCGGGACAGCGCATCCCCGAACGGCGCGCCAAGCAGCAGCCAGACAATCATCGTCACCACGGCGATGGAAATCACAACCGGGACGAACACGCCGGACACCTTGTCCGCGACCTTGGCAATCGGCGCTTTCGTCGCCGCCGCGTCGGACACCATGCGAATAATCTGGCTCAGCGTCGTATCCTCGCCCACGCGGGTCGCCTCGCAGCGCAGGAAGCCGGACTGATTGACCGTCGCCGCCGACACATTGTCGCCCGCTGCCTTATCCACCGGGACGCTCTCGCCCGTCAGCGCCGATTCGTTGACCGCGCTCATGCCGTCCAGCACGCGTCCGTCCACCGGAATGCTTTCGCCCGGACGCACGATGAACACGTCGCCCTTCTGCACCTGCTCAATCGGCAGGGAGACTTCCTGCCCATCGCGGAGGACGTTCGCCGTCTTGGGCGCGAGCTTCATCAGGGATTTCAGCGCGTCGGTCGTCTTGCCCTTGCTGCGCGCTTCAAGCATCTTGCCCACCGTGATGAGCGTCAAAATCATCGCGGCGGACTCAAAGTAAAATTCGTGCATATAGCCCATGACGGCATCCATATTCCCGTGCAGCTGCGCGTCAGTCATGGCAAAGAGCGCATAGGTGCTGTACAGGAAGGATGCCGTTGCGCCAAGCGCGACGAGCGTGTCCATATTCGGGCTGCGGTGCCACAGCGCCTTGAAGCCGCTGATAAAGAACTTCTGATTGATGACCATGATGATGATGGTCAGGAGCATCTGCGTCAGCCCCATGGCGACGTGGTTGCCGTCGAACCACGCGGGCAGCGGCCAGCCCCACATCATGTGACCCATGGAGAAGTACATCAGCACAATCAGGAAGCCCAGCGACCAGCACAGGCGGCGTTTGAGCTTCGGGGTTTCGTGGTCTTCGAGGGCTTCCTCTGCGGCGGATGCGCTCTGCTTGCTTTCCGTGCCCTTGATGCTTGCGCCGTAGCCCGCATCCTGCACTGCGCGGATAATTTCGCCGTCCGCCGCCGTGCCTTCGACGCCCATGGCATTCGTCAGCAGGCTGACGGAGACGCTCGTCACGCCCGGCACGGCGCTGACCGCCTTCTCCACCCGCGCCGCACACGCTGCGCAGGACATGCCGGTGACACAATATTGCTTCATTATATATATCACCCCTTTGGTTCTATCATTTCATCAGCTTTTGCAGCGTCTGCACCAGCTCGTCGATGGCTTCATCATGCCCAGCGCGGATATCCTCCGCCACGCAGGTGCGGATATGGCTGGCAAGCAGCTCCTTGGTGAACGCATTGAGGGCGGCGGACGTTGCGGCGACCTGCGTGAGAATATCCGGGCAGTACGCGCTGTTCTCCACCATGCCGCGGATGCCGCGCACCTGTCCCTCGATGCGGTTCAGGCGGTTGATGAGGGCTTTCATTTCCTCCGGCGTTCGCTCTTTATGCTTATGGCAGGCTTCACACTGATGATTGCAGCAATCCATGGACTGATTCCTCCTGTGATAAGATACCCTCATGGGGTATGTTGATTATATACCCCATGAGGGTATTTGTCAATATGCTTTTTCTACAAAATTGTGCTTTTGCACTGGGTTCGCCTCTGTGTAGGCGACAAGTGGGCGATGAAAACAGATGGTGTCTGTGTTCTCTTCCTTGACATATTGGCGTAGGATTTTCCCCTTTCCGCGCAAATTGTTCGGATGAATCCGAATTTACAGCATATGCCATATTTTCGGAAACCGGATTGATTTTCCACAAGTTTTAGTTCTGTTTTCATCATTATTTGATGATTTCATAGAATTCCTGTACCGCATGATTTTTCCCGCTTTTTCGAGCTTTTCACAGACGAAGAATATCGAATTTGGAAGTACATTGAAAAAACATTGACATGACCCGATTTCTGTGCTACAATTTTGGTGGAACGAAACGAAAGGATGGAGCTTGTTACCATGAATGCTGTATTGGCACTACTGGTTCTGATTGCGCTGCTGATTAGCCTGCTGGTACGACTTATGATTACGAAGCCGTCTCTCCGCGCTGAAAGTTACGCACTGCCTTGCCAGTATTGCCAAACCTGCTGATGGACTTTCCTGAACCCTGCAAAGGCGCATGGGATTTCCGCATCATGGATGGACAAGTTCTTGCAAAGCCTGCTGCCAAACTTCTCGGCGGCAGGCTTTTCTATATACCTGAATCAATCTTATGCGGCAATGAAGCCGTTCAAACAGCGAAGGAGGTTCTTTCATGCAGTGTACCGGCGCAAAGATTCTGATGGAATGCCTTGTCGAACAGGGTGTCGATACCATTTTCGGCTACCCCGGCGGCACGATTCTGAATGTATACGACGAGCTGTACAACTATGAGGGTGACGGGCGCATCAAGCATATTCTGACCGCGCACGAGCAGGGCGCGTGTCACGCAGCGGACGGCTATGCGCGTTCGACTGGGCGCGTCGGCGTATGCTTCGCCACATCCGGTCCCGGCTGCACCAACCTTGTCACCGGCATTGCCACGGCGTATATGGATTCCTCGCCGATTGTCTGCATCACCTGCAACGTCGGCACGTCCCTGTTGGGCAAGGATTCCTTCCAAGAGGTGGACATCACCGGCATCACGATGCCGATTACGAAGTGCAACTATCTGGTGCGCTCGGTGGATGAGCTGGCGGACGTGGTGCGCGAAGCCTTCGCCATTGCCCGCAGCGGGCGCCCCGGCCCGGTGCTGATTGACATTCCGAAGAACGTGACGGCGGAGAAGGCGGATTACGAGCCGCTGCCCCGCTCGGCGCACGGCACGTCCGGACGTTTGGGCAAGCTGATGAAGCGTTCAAGCCAAAATTTCAAGGCGCCCGAACCCGACCACCGCGACATCGACAAGTTAGTCGAAATGATTGCCGCATCGAAGAAGCCGCTGCTCATCTGCGGCGGCGGCGTTGTCCGCGCGCGGGCGCACCACGAATTCGAGGCGCTTGCAAACCGCATCGACTCCCCTGTTGCCATCACGGTCATGGGCGCGGGCGGCTTCCGCGGGCGCAATCCGCTGACGACAGGCATGATCGGTATGCACGGCTCACAAGCATCGAACATGGCGGTGGATGCATGCGACCTGCTGATTGCCGTCGGCTGCCGCTTCTCCGACCGTGTGGCGCTCAAACCCGCCACCTTCGCCCAAAACGCGAAAATCGTCCAAATTGACATTGACCGCAGCGAAATCAACAAGAACGTGCAGACCGACCACCACATCATCGGCGATGCGCGGCGCGTACTGGAACTGCTGCTGGAGCGCGTGCCGAGCATGAAGCACGACGACTGGAAGCAGTACGTTTTCTCCTTCAAAACAGAGACGGAGTACGACGAGGCGGACGACCACCTCACCCCCAGCCAGGTGCTTTTCTCCCTCGCCAAGCTCACGCCGCAGGATACCATCGTCTCTACCGACGTCGGTCAGCATCAGATGTGGGCGATTCAGCACTTCCACTTCGATTATCCGGGTCAGCTGCTCACCTCCGGCGGCTTTGGCACCATGGGCTTCGGCTTGGGCGCTGCCATCGGCGCGCAGGTTTCTCACCCGGACAAGGTCGTCCTGCACATCACCGGCGACGGCGGCTTCCGCATGAACTGCAATGAGCTGGCAACCGAGCAGTATTACAATCTGCCGATTATCAACATCGTATTCAACAACGGCACGCTGGGCATGGTTCGCCAGTGGCAGACGCTGATTTATGACAAGCACTACGAAGCCACAACGCTTGACCGTGCGCCTGATTTCGTCAAATTAGCGGAAGCCTACGGGCTCTCCGGTCGGCGCGTGCGCAACCAGCAAGAACTGGAGGAAGCCATTCAGGAAGCACTCCAGTGCGGTCACGGCTACATCATCGACTGCATGATTGACATCGACGAGAAGGTTCGCCCGATGGTCGGCGGCGGCAGTCACATCACCGAATTTATGCTCAACTGACGAAAGGAGGCAGCCCCATGAACACCCCGACACGCAAAACCCTCGCCGTTCTGGTGGATAACGAGGCGGGCGTCCTTTCCCGCGTAGTGCGCCTTTTCTCCGGCAAGGGCTACAACATCGAGTCCCTCGCCGTCGGCACGACCGACGATCCCGCCATCTCCCGCATCACCATCGAAATCCTCGCCAGCGAGGATCAGACGCACCTCATTTCTTCCCAGCTGCGGAAGCTGATTTGCGTTCACTCCGTCAAGACGCTCAACGCCGAACACGCAATCCGCCGTGAACTGGTGCTGATTAAGGTCAGCGCCGCCACGAGCGAAACGCGCAACGAAGTGATTCAGATTGCCAACATCTTCCGTGCCTCCATCATCGACGTCTCCGTGGCGTCGCTGACCCTTGCTGTCATTGGCGATGAGAGCAAGGCTGAAGCCATCCAGAATCTCCTTCGGGAGTTTGGAATCCTCGAACTGGTGCGCACCGGCATGGTTGCACTGGAACGCGGGCAATTCACCATTGACGAACAGACCAAAGTAAAAGGAGAATACGACTATGGCAAAAATGTACTATGAAAAGGATTGTGACCTGAACAAGCTGACCGGCAAGACCGTCGCCGTCATCGGCTACGGCTCGCAGGGTCATGCCCACGCGCTGAACCTGCGCGATTCCGGCGTGGACGTCATCGTGGGTCTGCGCAAGGGCGGCAAGAGCTGGCCCGTGGCAGTCAAGGACGGCTTCGACGTGATGACCGTTCCGGAAGCCGCGCAGAAGGCGGATATCATCATGATTCTCATCAACGATGAGCGTCAGGCGGACATGTACAAGCAGGACATTGCCCCCTACCTGACCGAAGGCAAGGCGATTGCCTTCGCGCACGGCTTCAACATCCGCTATAAGCAGATCGTTCCCCCGGCTGGCGTGGACGTGTTCATGGCAGCGCCGAAGGGCCCCGGCCACACTGTCCGCAGCACCTATGTGGTGGGCAAGGGTGTGCCGTGCCTCGTCGCGGTCGAGCAGGATGCGTCCGGTCACTGCCTTGACACCGCGCTGGCGTACATCGCGGGCATCGGCGGCGCGCGCGCGGGCATCATGGAAACGACCATGCACGACGAGACCGAGACCGACCTGTTCGGCGAGCAGGCTGTCCTGTGCGGCGGCATCGTCGAGCTGATGCGCTGCGGCTTCGAGACGCTGGTGGAAGCCGGCTACGAGCCCGAAAACGCCTACTTCGAGTGCATTCACGAAATGAAGCTGATTGTTGACCTCATCAACAAGGGCGGCGTTGCAGCGATGAACTACTCCATTTCCGACACCGCGGAATACGGCGAGTACGTCTCCGGCCCGCGCATCCTCCCCTACGAGCAGACCAAGGCGAACATGAAGGCCGTGCTGAACGACATTCAGGACGGCACGTTCGCGGGCAAGTGGATTGCCGAAAACAAGAACGGCCGCTGCTTCTTCAACAGTCACCGCGACGCCCTCGCCAAGCACCCGATGGAAGTCATCGGCAAGCAGCTGCGCGAGCAGATGCTCTGGAAGAACGACTCCAACCTCGACAACGCATCCAACTAACCAGAGGCTCTGCCTCTGGACTCCGCAAGGGAGTTCCTCCCTTGACCCTTTCGCGCGATTGAGTTGGTTGCATCTGCATACTTTGCCCGCGTGAGAAGCAGGGATTTCGCGCCTGCGGGCGCGACCAGAGGGCTTTGCGATCGCCCTCTGGACTGCTTCGCACCCCCATCTAAGTTTGTTGGTCTTTACCGAAGCAAATTTAGATGGTGTCCCCTTCGTCCCCAAGCCGCGATACAGTCCTGTAACATGGGTGTCGGCAGGCGAAGGAGTCCAGAGGGCGACCGCAGACTTCGTCTGTTCCCATAGCCCTCTGGAACTCGCGGTCAAGACCACTCAATTAGGAAAGACAAGTTTCAACCTCGATGTTCCCAACATCCCGGCAGCAGAAAGCAGGAGAATCCCCCTTTCTGCTGCCCTGCCGCTCCCGCCGGGGCATGACCCGGCAAAAGCGCTTCATCACCAATCAGAAAATAGAAGCAATAAGCATCAGGAGGGAATTACCTTGCTGTCCGAAAACATCAAGCAGGGCGTGGAACGCGCCCCCAACCGCTCGCTGCTCTATGCCCTCGGTCTGACCGATGAGGAAATCCGCAAGCCGCTCATCGGTGTCGTTTCCTCCTATAATGAAATCGTCCCCGGGCATATGAATCTGGACAAAATCGCCGAAGCCGTCAAAGCGGGCGTCCGCGCGGCGGGCGGCACGCCGATTCTCTTCCCCGCGATTGCCGTCTGCGACGGGATCGCCATGGGGCACGTCGGCATGAAGTACTCCCTCGTCACCCGCGATTTGATTGCTGATTCCACTGAAGCAATGGCCATCGCCCACCAGTTTGACGGTTTGGTGATGATTCCTAACTGCGATAAGAACGTGCCGGGGCTGCTGATGGCGGCGGCGCGGCTGAACATCCCAACCATCTTCGTTTCGGGCGGCCCGATGCTCGCTGGACACCTGACCGACGGTCGCCGCACCTGTCTGAGCCACATGTTCGAGGCAGTCGGCGCATACAAGGCAGGCACGCTGGATGACGACGGCGTCCGCAACTATGAGGAAAACGCCTGCCCGTCCTGCGGCAGCTGCTCCGGCATGTACACCGCAAACTCCATGAACTGCCTGACCGAAGCGCTGGGCATGGGGCTTCCGGGCAACGGTACGATTCCCGCGCCGTACTCCGCGCGTCTGCGCCTTGCCAAGCACGCTGGGATGCAGATTATGACGCTGGTGGAGAAGAACATCCGCCCGCGCGACATCATGACCCCCGCCGCGTTCAACAACGCTGAAACCGTTGACATGGCGCTCGGCTGCTCCACGAACACGATGCTCCACCTGCCCGCCATCGCGCACGAAGCAGGCGTGACCATCAACCTTGACCACGCGAACGAGATTTCCGCCCACACGCCGAACCTCTGCCACCTTGCGCCGGCGGGTGATACGTTCATGGAAGACCTCGACCGCGCGGGCGGCGTCCTCGCCGTGATGAAGGAGCTGACGAAGAAGGGCTTGCTCGACACGTCGGTGATGACCTGCACAGGCAAGACCATGACGGAGAACCTCGAAGGCGTCGTCAACCGCGACGAGCGCATCATCCGCCCGGTTGACAACCCGTATTCTACCAGCGGCGGCATTGCCGTTTTGAAGGGCAATCTGGCAAAAGACGGCTGCGTCGTCAAGCAGAGCGCCGTTGCGCCGGAAATGATGGTACATGAAGGCCCTGCGCGCGTGTTCGACAGCGAAGAGGACGCAATCGCTGCGATTTACGCCCGGAAGATTGTGCCGGGTGACGTGGTAGTCATCCGTTACGAGGGACCGAAGGGGGGGCCGGGGATGCGCGAGATGCTGAACCCGACCTCCGCAATTTGCGGCATGGGCTTAGGCGAAAGCGTCGCCCTGCTGACTGACGGGCGTTTCTCCGGCGCGACGCGCGGTGCGTCAATTGGGCATATCAGCCCGGAAGCCGCCGCGGGCGGACTGATTGCGCTGGTGGAAGAGGGCGACCGAATCGCGATTGATATTCCGAAGTGCACGATTGAATTGAAGGTGGATGAAGAGACGCTGGCGAAGCGGAAAGCGGCGTGGGTTTGCCCCGAACCGAAGGTGAAAACGGGGTATCTGGCGCGCTACGCGAAGCTGGTATCTTCTGCGGATAAGGGCGCAATTCTCGAATAAAGGATTTATAAAAAGTCCAGTAAATCGTTATTATTACAGAGGGATTTCGCCTCTGTGGAGGCGAGGAGAGGGCATGAAAACAGACGAAGTCTGCGATCGCCCCCTTCCCCCCTTCGGCGCCGCAGCTTTTTGGGGTTCCCATGGTTGTACTGTTCCAAAGCGCTTTCCCCTGCTTCCATAAGTATTTTGTTTTTCATAATAGCCTGATTACATCGAATTTTCCCATTATTACAGTCCCCGCACTGTTTGAAAGGATGGTTTTCCGCGCATGAATCAGATTAAGATCTTTGATACGACACTGCGCGACGGCGAACAGTCGCCCGGCTGCTCGATGAACCTGAAGGAAAAAATCGAGGTGGCGAAGTGTCTTGAGCGCCTGAAGGTGGATGTTATCGAAGCCGGCTTCGCAATTTCCTCCCCCGGCGACTTTGAGAGCGTCAAGACCATCGCGGAGACGGTGCGCGACTGCTCCGTCGCCTCCCTCGCCCGTGCGACGCAAAAGGACATTGACTGCGCATGGGAAGCCGTCAAGAATGCTGCCGACCCGCGCATCCACGTTTTCCTCGCCACGTCGCCGCTCCACATGGAGTATAAGCTCAAAATGACGCCCGAACAGGTGCTGGCGCGCACGGCAGAAATGGTCAAGTACGCCAAGCAGTACACCAGCAACATCGAGTTCTCCTGCGAGGACGCGACCCGCTCGGATACCGATTTCCTGATTCAGGTCGTCAACGCCGCCGTCAAGAACGGTGCGACTGTCATCAACCTGCCTGACACCGTCGGCTATACCACGCCAGACGAAATGCGCAAGCTGATTGAGGACGTGATGGCGGGCGTGGAGAACAGCGACAAGGTGGAATTTTCCGTCCACTGCCACAACGACCTCGGCATGGCGGTCGCGAACTCCCTCGCGGGCGTTTTGGGCGGTGCTCGGCAGATTGAATGCACCATCAACGGGTTGGGCGAACGCGCGGGCAACACCGCGATGGAGGAAGTCGTGATGGCGATGCGCACGCGCCCGGACATTTTCGGCGACACACCCTGCCGCATCGACACGACGCAAATTGCCCGCGCGAGCAAGACCGTCTACAACATCATCGGCCAGAGCGCACCGCTGACCAAGCCGATCGTCGGCGTCAACGCCTTCCGGCACGAAAGCGGCATCCATCAGCACGGCGTTTTGGCGAACAAGAAGACCTACGAGATCCTCACGCCCGAATCCGTCGGCATCCGCATGGACAACATCGTGCTGGGCAAGCACTCCGGCAAGCACGCTTTCGCCGCGCGGCTGAAGGAAATGGGGTACGAGCTGCCGGACGAAGAGCTTGCGCGCTGCTTCGAGGAGTTCAAAGTCCTCTGCGACAAGAAGAAGAACGTCACCGACCAGGACATTCTCGCCATCGTCACCCACTCCACCACGACCGACGATGCTGAGGTAGACGGCTACAAGCTGATGTGGTTCGCGGTGCATACATCCAACATGACGACTTCGACCTCCGTCGTCCGACTGGAACTGGACGGGCAGCAGTTTGAAGCCGTCTGCTCCGGCGACGGCCCGGTGGACGCCGCGTTTGAGGCGATTGACCAGATTATCCGCCCCGTCGAGCATTCCTTCGACCTCTACCGCATCAATTCGATTTCCCCCGGCAAGGACACCATGGGCGACGTGTCGGTCAAGCTCAGCTGTGACAATCGCACTTTCTCCGGGCGCGGGCTGCACACCAACATCGTCGAAGCATCCGTGCGCGCCTACATCAGCGCCATGAACAAGCTCCGTGCCTATGCTGCGCGGCACGCGAAGGGAGAGGTGTAAATCCATGGGAATGACCATGACGCAAAAAATCCTCGCCGCCCACGCGGGGCTGCCCGAAGTCAAAGCGGGCGACCTGATTGAGGCGAAGCTCGACCTCGTGCTCGGCAACGACGTAACGACCCCCGTCGCCGTCAGCGTGTTTGACAAAGCCGGCTTCACTCGCGTGTTCGACAAGGATAAAATCGCCATCGTGCTGGATCACTACACGCCGTGCAAGGACATCAAGTCCGCCCAGCTGAGCAAGACCGCGCGCGATTTCGCCCGCCGATTCCAGATTACCCACTTTTTCGACGTCGGGCAGGTCGGCATTGAACATGCGCTGCTGCCGGAAAAGGGCATCGTCGCGCCGGGAGAACTGATTATCGGCGCGGACAGCCACACCTGCACTTACGGCGCGCTCGGCGCGTTCTCGACCGGTGTCGGCTCGACCGATATGGCGGCGGGCATGGCATCGGGCGAAAACTGGTTCCGCGTGCCAAGCGCCATCAAAGTGGTGCTGACGGGCAAAATGCGTCCCTACGTCTCCGGCAAGGACGTTATCCTCCACCTGATTGGGCTGATTGGCGTGGACGGTGCGCTGTACAAGAGCATCGAGTTCACGGGTGAGGGCGTAAAAAACCTGACCATGGATGATCGCTTCACGATTGCGAATATGGCGATTGAAGCGGGCGGCAAGAACGGCATTTTCCCGGTGGACGAAAAGACGGTTGAGTACGTTTTCGGGCGCGTTGACCGTCCGTGGACGGCATATGAAGCCGACCCCGACGCGGAATACGAGCGCACGGTGGAGATTGACCTCTCCGCGCTTGAACCGACCGTCTCCCTGCCGCACCTGCCCAGCAACACCAAGGTCGTCAGCGAAGTGAAGGGGCTGCCGATTCAGCAGGTCGTCATCGGCAGCTGCACCAATGGGCGCATCAGCGATTTGCGGCAGGCGGCGGAAATCCTCAAGGGACATCATGTGCATGACGGCGTGCGCTGCATCGTCATTCCGGCGACGCAGCAGGTGTCGCTGGAATGCATCAAGGAAGGCTTGACCGAAATCTTCATCGAAGCGGGCTGCGCCGTGTCCACGCCGACGTGCGGCCCTTGCCTCGGCGGACACATGGGCTGCATGTGCGAGGGCGAACGCGCCGTCGCGACGACGAACCGCAACTTCGTCGGGCGTATGGGGCACGTCAAGAGCGAAGTGGTTCTGGCATCCCCCGCGGTTGCGGCGGCATCCGCCATCATGGGCTGCGTCGCAGACCCGAACGACATTGCAAAGGAGGCGCAGTAACATGCCCAGCGGCAAGGTTTACAAATACGGCGACAACGTGGATACGGATGTGATTATCCCCGCGCGCTACCTGAACGCCCCCTCGCCCGATGAGCTTGCGAAGCACTGCATGGAGGACATTGACGCAACCTTTGCGCAGAAGGTGCAGCCGGGGGACATCATCGTCGGCGGCGCGAACTTCGGCTGCGGTTCCTCCCGCGAACATGCGCCGATTGCCATCCGCGCGTGCGGCGTCTCCTGCGTCATTGCGCCGAGCTTCGCGCGCATTTTCTACCGCAACGCCATCAACATCGGCTTCCCGATTCTGGAATGCCCCAAAGCGGCGGCGGAGATTGCAAACGGCGACCAAGTATCGGTTGATTTTGCCACCGGCACCATCACCGATGAAACGACCGGGAAAACATACCACGCGACGGCTTTCCCGCCCTTTATCCAGAAGATTATTGCGCACGGTGGGCTTCTCTCCTATTTGAAGGCACGTCAGCAGAACATGGAGGCGGAATAAAATGGAAAAGTGCATTGCACTGCTGCGCGGCGACGGCATCGGCCCGGAAATCGTGGACAGCGCCGTGAAAGTGCTGGAAGCCGTTGCGGAAAAGTTCGGGCATACGTTCACCTTCACCCGCTATCTGATTGGCGGCGCGGCGATTGACGAAACAGGCAATCCCCTGCCGCAGGAGACAATTGACGGCTGCCTGTCGTCGGATTCCGTGCTGCTTGGCGCGGTCGGCGGCCCGAAGTGGGACAGTCAACCTGCGAATCTGCGCCCGGAAAAGGGGCTTCTCGGCATCCGCGCCGCCATGGGGCTGTACACGAACCTGCGCCCGGCGAAGCTGTATCCCGCCTTGAAGGACGAATGCCCCCTGCGTTCAGACATCGTGGCACAGGGCTTTGACCTGATGATGGTGCGCGAATTGACCGGTGGCATTTACTTTGGCGAGCGTGGCCGCCGCGAGGGGCAGTATGGCGCGGAGGCTTACGACACCGAGCGGTACAGCGTCATGGAAATCGAGCGCATTGCCCGCGCCGCGTTTGACGCCGCCCGCAAGCGCCGCAAGAACGTGATTTCCATCGACAAGGCGAACGTGCTGGAAACATCCCGGCTGTGGCGCGAGACGGTGCATCGGATTGCGCAGGAGTACCCGGACGTGACCGTCAGCGATATGCTGGTGGACAACGCCGCCATGCAGCTTGTCCGCCGTCCGAGCCAGTTCGATGTCGTCGTGACGAGCAACATGTTCGGCGACATTCTCTCCGACGAAGCGAGCCAGATTACCGGCTCCATCGGGATGCTGCCGAGCGCGTCTCTGGGCGCGACAAAGCGCGGACTGTATGAGCCGATTCACGGCTCTGCGCCGGATATTGCCGGGCAGAACAAAGCGAACCCAATTGCCACCATTCTCTCCGCCGCCATGATGCTGCGCTACGCCTTCGACATGGCGGACGAGGCGGACTGCATCGAGCGCGCGGTGGACGCCGCCTTGAACGACGGGCTGCGCACGGCGGATATCGTCGGGCAGTCGGACATTCAGCCGCTGACCTGCACCGAAATGACGGACGCGATTCTTGCGCGCCTGTAAGAGGATAATCTATGTATCGAGAGGTATCGCAGCTGCTGCTCTACTCCAATCTGGGCGAGGACAGCATCCTGCGCCAACTGTCCGGCATTTTCTCCGACTGGGCGCACGGCGAATGCGAAAAGCCGGTGCTGGTATCGCGCATTTATCAGCAGGTCAAGCGTCTGCTGGATTTAGCGACGCGCTACGGCTTCAACTGCAATCTGTGGCACGACTACCTGACGTTCGTGCTGATGATGAACGAGAACAGCTTCTCGCTGACCTGTGAGCGGGTCGGCGCAAGCGACGGCAGCGTCAACCACTTCGCCAAGGCGGATTTTGCCGTTTTCAAGCGCCTGTTTGACTTCGATTTCGCGCCCATCGAGCAGGATTTGGGCATCGACTGCTTTACCGTGCTGGAAAATTACACCGCCATCCCGAAAAAGGCGCAGATGTACTACCGCACGGTATCAGAAAAGGTGCGGGCGCTGTCCGCCGCCATCGCGGGCGCAAAGGACGAGAACGAGATTTTCGACCTCGTGACGGCGCACTACCGTGACTGCGGCGTGGGCATGTTCGGCTTGAACAGGGCATTCCGCATTCAGGAGGATGAAAACGGCTCGTTTACGCTCAACGCCATCAACAACATTGATTCCGTCCTGCTCTCCGACCTGATTGGCTATGAGCCGCAGAAGAAGGAGCTTCGACAGAACACGGAAGCGTTCGTGTCGGGGCGCGCGGCGAACAACGTGCTGCTCTACGGCGACGCGGGAACGGGCAAATCCACCTCCGTCAAAGCGATTCTGAACGAATACGCTGACCGCGGCTTGCGGATGATTGAAATCTACAAGCACCAGTTTGGGCTTTTATCGCAGGTGATTGCAAAAATCAAGAACCGCAACTACCGCTTCATGATTTTCATCGACGATTTGTCGTTTGAGGAACACGAAGTGGAGTACAAGTTCCTGAAAGCCGTCATTGAGGGCGGCGTGGAGACGCGCCCGGCGAATGTGCTGATTGTCGCGACATCCAACCGCCGCCACCTCGTCCAAGAGACGTGGAAGGACCGCGACGACATGGAACACAACGGCGACATCCACCGTTCGGACACGATGGAAGAGAAGCTGTCGCTGGCGGCGCGTTTCGGCTGCGCCATCTGCTACGTCAGCCCGAACCGCCAGCAGTACCACGACATCGTGAAAGGCATCGCCGCGCGCCTACCCGACGGCTTGACCCTGACCGAGGACGAGCTTCTGCAAGCCGCGAACCGCTGGGAAATCCGCCACGGCGGTATTTCTGGCCGCACCGCACAGCAGTTCATCAATTATATTGCAGGATTACAAACGTAACCCAAGCCGCAATACAAACCAAGTAACATGGGAGTGACCGCGCCGAAGGGGTCAAGGGGGCGACCGGAAAGCCCCCTTGCGCGCCCGCAGGCGCGTCCCCCTGCAACGAAGAAAGTCAACTCCGTTAGTGGCGACCGAAGGTTTCCAAAGGGCGATCGGAAAGCCCTTTGGTCGCCTCCGCAGAGGCGATTCCCCCTGCCACAAAAAAGCACATTTCCTTTTCCAAGTCAATCAAGCAAAGCAACCTTTCCTCATCAATATCCTTTCACAAAGGAGATTTCACCACCATGCTGACGCTCGATAAAATCTACCATGCAGCCTACGTCCTGAAGCCTGTCGCCCGCAAGACTGACGTCATCTACGCCGCGAAGCTCTCGCAGGGCTACGACCTCTACCTCAAAACCGAAAACCTCCAGTTAACCGGTTCGTTCAAACTGCGCGGCGCATATTATAAAATCAGCCAGCTGAACGAGGAACAGCGCAAGGCCGGCATTATCGCCTGCTCCGCGGGCAACCACGCGCAGGGTGTCGCGCTCGCCGCGTCCCGCATGGGCATCAAGGCGATTGTCTGTATGCCCGACGGCGCGCCTATCAGCAAGGTTGAAGCCACCAAAGCCCTCGGCGCGGAGGTTTGCCTCGTCAAAGGCGCGTATGACGACGCTTACAACTACGCCTGTCAGCTGCAGCAGGAAACCGGCATGACCTTCATCCACCCCTTCAACGATGAGGAAGTCATCGCCGGTCAGGGCACAATCGGTCTGGAAATCCTCGATCAGCTGCCTGATGTGGATGCGGTCGTCTGCTCCATCGGCGGCGGCGGGCTGATTTCCGGCGTTGCGTGCGCCATCAAGTCGCTGAACCCCAAGGTAAAAGTCTACGGCGTGCAGGCGGAGAACGCCCCCAGCATGAAGCGCTCGCTGGAAGCCGGAGAAGCCATCACGCTTGACAGCGTACGCACATTTGCCGACGGCATCGCGGTCAAGCACCCCGGCGATATTACGCTTGACATGGTGCGCAAGTACGTCGACGAGGTTGTCACGGTCAGCGAGGACGAAATCGCCGCGGCGATTCTGGCGCTGATGGAAAAGCAGAAGCTGGTCGCGGAAGGCGCGGGCGCAGTCACGGTCGCTGCAGCCATGTTCGGCAAGCTGCCGATTGCCGGCAAAAAGGTCTGCTGCCTGATTTCCGGCGGCAACATTGACGTGAACATTTTGAGCCGCGTCATCACGCGCGGTTTGCAGCGCGAAGGACGCAACTGCCTGCTGACGATTGCGCTGGACGATAAGCCGGGGCAGCTGCTGGGCGTGACGCAGGTGATTTCGGAGTGCGGCGCGAACATTGTGGGCGTAACGCATGAACGGTCGGACGCGGCATATGCGGTGACGAGCTGTTTGCTGCGGATTAGTATGGAAACGCGTGATTTTGCGCAGATTGAGGAAATTAAAGCAAAGTTAACGGAACAAGGGTTCAAACTGGTGGAATAATACTATTTCCAGATGAAAATGCGCAAGCAGATGGCGCAGGTGAATCTGGAAATAGTATAAGGCGAATCAAAAACCCGCCTTTGACAGGAGGCATTCCTGCCGAAGCGCGGGTTTTGTTGTGCAAAAATCATACTAATTCGATTCTAAAACATGGCATCGAGCATAGCAGATTTTTCGTTCTGGCAAAGCTGAGTGAAGCGAGGCGTACTGGAGGTACGCGCGAGCGGAACGAAGCAAAGCCAGGGCGGAAAAGATGCTGTGCGAATGACATGGTTTAGATGAGAATTAGTATCAGTTTCCCGGCGGTGTCAGCTGATCCGCGACAATCGGCGACCTTCGCAGCTCCGAAAGGAACTGCATCACCGACGCGGGCATATCGTCATCCTCGCCGAAGGTACGCGCGGAAACACGCCGCACTGTGTCAATGCCCGCGGGCGTCATCCGCCCCATGCTGTCAAACAGTCCGGGATGCAGCAGCCACATGTGCGCCGGACAGACTGTGCAGAGCGTCTGCATCAGGTGCAGCATTTGCTCGGAGAAGGACTGATGCCGCGTCAATTCCGGCGTTTCCGGCGGAATTTCCAGCGTTTTCAGCGCACTTAGCCCCCGGCTCAGCGCCCATTTGCCTTCGCGCATCAGCTGCACTTGGATGTTTCCCGCCGCATATGTCCGCCCCGTCGCGACAGACACAAACTGGTTCAGATTACCCACCATTCCCGACGGCAGCAGGTTCACAAGCAGCGCTCCTCCGCCCGTCAGCGCTACCGGCAGCGACGCGGGCAGATAGTGATTCTGCATCGAATCCGCCTGCACGTCCGCCGTCAGCAGGCCCGCAGCGAACAGGGCCCCTGCCAGATATTCCGCCGCTACGCTCTGTAAGAATGTCACCTGCCCGGCGTTTGCGCGCGCGTTCAAGTGCATCGCCAGCGGCGCGGCGTTCTCAGTCAGCAGGAGGTCGAGCATCATGCACGTTTTGCCGACGTGCGCCTGCGTATCCGACGCAACGGAGAACGCTGCCGTCAGCGCATCTTTCGCCAGCGATAAACTCCCCATTGAGCAGCCGCCAAAATCATATTCGATACGTTCCGGGTGATTCGCATACGTCTCGTAGAGCGTCAGCTGCGTGCCATACGGGATGTTCGCGCTGCGCTCCGGGGTCGTGCGGTTCTGCAGATAGATCGCCGCGCGGATGCTGCCCGCGCCAATGTCCAGCGCCGCACATCCGCCATGAATTCCGCCCTCGCCGCGCAGGTACGCCCCCATCGCCGCTGTCTCCGTCGTCCACGAAACGCGCTCCGTGCCGGGGACAGGCGCAAGCCCGGATGCAATCGTCGCCGCCGCCGCGCCGCTTTCCACCGCGTCCAGCACCGCGCGCCGTCCGCCTTCGCCCATGTCATCCTCCACGGCAACGCGCCACGACAGGCTTCCCGCGCCTTGCAGGACGGCACTTAGCGCCGTGTCCAGCATCAATTGCTGAATCAGCAGCGTCCGCGCCCGAACACCCGCCGCGTCGCTGCGCCACTTGAAGCCGGTCAGCAGACGATTTTCCTCCTTCGCCGCCAGCGCAGCCATGTCCGCCGGGCGGTACACATAGCCGTCCCGTCCCGGCACATCGCCCGCGCCCGTCAGCACCACTGCCGTCGGGATGAGGTTTGCCGCCATCGTCAGGCTTGTCATCATGTCGTCCATCGGCGTGTCGGATAGGGTCAGCAGCATCCGCAGGAGCGGACGGTGCGTCGCCGGAATCTCCCGTCCGCCGATGGTCAGCGTCACCGCCGTGACCGCCGTACCGAGGTCAATGGACGCAATCGCAGGCTGATTTCCGCCCGCGTCCGGCTCTTTGTCGAGGATATTCGGCAGCGCGCCGAGGCTCTCGCCGTCTTTTTCCAGCGTCAGGCAGGATGGGTACTGCGCCGTCAGCAGCGCCGTCCAGTTCTCCCGATTCTCCACGCCCTGCCACTGCCCGTCGGACAGCGCGCACACCTTCGCGTCGCCGCCCTTCACCAGCACCTGATACTGATGCCAGAACACCATCGGCGCACACGGGTACACCGCCACCATCGGCGGATTTTCCAGATACAGCTGCTCGTCCGGCGCGTAGGTGCGCACAAACCGCACTTCGCCCCGCGCCCTGAGCAGATACGACGCAGTAACGCTGCCGTCTTCCTCCACCTGATAGCGGAAAGCATCCAGCGCCAGCGCGGTCGGGTTCTCCGCGATCGTTTTCGCCATTTCCATAGACAGCGGCGGCAGCATCGTCGCGTTTTCGAGAATGCAGCAGGTGCGCAAGGCTTGGTCGCCGAGCTGCACCCCGGTCAGGCACGTCAGGCGCTGCGAAAACGGCTGCTTTGCGGCTTCCTGCCAGCCGTCGCCCAAGGCTTCCTGCAAGAGCGATTGCACCGCGCCGCTGTCCGCCCGCCACGGGAATTGCAGCGTCACCGTGCCCTGCACCTGCCGCGCATTCTGCTCCGCCTGCCCCTTGACCAGCGTCAGGTATTCACGCGCCGCGGGCAAAAGCGCCTTGTCGCTCCGCTCACGCAGGTACGCATTCAGCGCATCCGCCAGCTTCTTGTTCCACCAAACCGAGCCGTCCGCCATCAGAGCAATTTCCTGCTCCACGCCATTCAGCGTCTCCGCCTCGTCCGGCCAGTTTGTGTCCGTCCAGCCCAGTACCTTGCTGCTGCGCCCGAACGCCTTGCCGTGCCACAGAAGCACCTGCTGACGTTTAAGTGCCTCGCTCACCCCGACCGTCTCCGCCGTGAAGCACTGCATCAGCGGATTTTCCGTGTCCGTCAGCGAATTTTCTTCCAGCACCGCAAAACCCGGCACTTTCATCATCCCCAGCGCTGCCTGCGCGCGAATCGCCAGCCGCGCCAGCGTTTCTTCCTCGCTATGGGAGAGCATCTCGCGCTCCTGCGTCAGCCGCTGATTCAACGCTGCCCGGAAGGACTTCGCGCGGTCGCCCGGCAGATTCATCCGGTGCAGGCGGCGGAGCAGCAGGTCGCAATCCGCCTCGTTCAGCAGCGGCAGCGGGCTGCGGAAACACTTATCCTCCCGATTCACCCATGTTGCGCGTTCCGGCATCATGTCCCAGATGTCGCCCATCTGCGCTGCGAGCGTCAAGCCGTTTTCCTCGTCCACAAGCCCCAGCAGCGCTTCCTGCTGATCTTTGACAAGCATCAGCAGGCGAATCGGCTGATTGCGCTGCTCCATCGGGCGCGCCGCCATCACCCACGATGCAAAGCGCGACTTTTGCGCGTCAATCGTCCGCACTGCAAGGCGCACATCCGTCCCCTGCCAGCTGTCCAGCAGCAGCGCCAGCGCCATTGCGCCCTGATATGCCGCGTCGGGGGTGATTTCGTCCGTTTCCTGCCGGATGACCATCCGTTTCGCCAGCGCCGCCATTTCCGACGTATCGGCGCTCAGCCGGACAAGCCCTGCCCCCTCCGATTCCTTCTCCCTGCCGTTTCGATCAGGCAGAAAAAGCAGTTTGCTCATGCGTTTTCCTCCTGCATGGCGGTTTCCATGGCAACAAGCAGCAGCTGCACAGCGGGCGCATCCTTTTCCTTCGCCCCGCGCCCCAGCTGCTTCATCGTCCTGCGCAAATCCGCCGTTTTGCCGCCCTGAACCAAAACGGGGAACCACGCTGCGAGTTCCTTCCGCCCTTCTTTTTCGCCGCGCAGCAGCCGATCCATCGCTTCCTGCAAAAACAGCCCGTTCTCCGGCGCGGCGGAGATCAGCGTCGGCTTCTCGAACCGCAGCTGACCATCGCGCATCTCCTGCGCGTCGTGGCGCAGCATCTCGCACATACCCGCCGCCATCTGCTTGTGGCGTTCCATGCGCTTGAGTTTCGTCTTCGCATCGTCAATACGGAAGCGTTCGGACGGCTTGACGACAGCTTCCGCCTGCGCAATGCGGCGAATCGCCTCGGCGTAGTCGCGAATCAGGCGGTCATTCTCGCTCTCCGCCTTTTCCAGCGCATCCAGCACCATTTTCATTGCCGCCTGACCGCCCATTTGTCGGTTGAACGTTTTCTGCACGTTGTCCTCGTTCTGGATGCTCTCCGCCATCCGCGCAATGCGTTCCAGCGCCGCCGCCGCTTCCGGGTCGGTGTCGGCGTTTTCGCGGTGGACGTCGTTGTCCTCCTGCATTCCGTTTTGCTCGGCATCGTAGCGCAGAACAGCCAGTTCCCCCGCGCGGCGAATCTGCATATCATAATGTTCCCAGCCCTGCTCCCGCGCCGTTTCCAGCACGGACGCATAGCGCAGATCCAACGGCAGTGAGCGGATGATGCCCGCCAGATACAGCAGCGCGACTTGCGTCAGGCGGTCAATGGCCTGTGCATCGGCGCGAACATCCTCGATATCCTCCGCCGCGCCGCGGAAATAATGCGGATACCAGCCAATCCAGCCGCTTTTGAGCGCATTCCCCTTCGCAAGTCGTTTTTCCAGCGTCGGAAGAATCTTTCGCTGCCAGAGCAGCGCGCCTTTGAGCAATCCGCCAAACGCCACGCGATAACGTTCATCCCCCTTGCCAAACAGCGCCCAATTCGCCTCGCCGTCTGCGGTCTGCACTGTGAACGTGCCCGTCAGCCACGTCGGGCGGTGCAGCAGCACATCCATGCAGTACGCGCCAAGCCAGTCAGTCAGGCGGGGCAAATCGTTGCCGCCGGAGGACTGCGCACTCTGCGGAAGTCCAATCAGGCAGACAGTTTGGAGGGCGTTTTCTATGCTGATTCTATCCAACGCCGCCTGTGCGCGCGCGGGCGATTCCCCGTCGGCGCAAGGAAGCATCAGCACCGCGGCCATGCGGAAGTTGTCGTTCTGCCCGAAGCGGTTCTGGAGGAGGGCTGCGACACTTTCAATGCCCGCCGCGCCCGTGCCGCCGCAGAGCGAACCAGCCAGCACAACGCGGACTTCCTCGCCCGCATTCAAGGCGGACTGAATCTCATCAAGCGTGCGGTGCATGGCATCATCGGGGTCGTTTTCGCATTCGCTGAGCATCGCCGCGAACGCCACGCGCGCGAGTTCGGGGTGGTCATGGAAGCCCTGCCGGAGGTCAAGAGACGCGGTATCCGCCGGAAAAAGCGCCTGACAGAGCAGGGCATCCTGCTTTTCGTCCTGCGTCCAGTCCGCGAGCGTTTTCGCGTTCATGGGCAGCGGATCGCACCATGTGCGGAGGTTGATTTCGGTCTGGAAGGCAGGGTTCTCCGTGCCGATATACGTCCGGGACGCCCAGATGCGCTGATAATCCGCCAATTCCTGACGCAGCTGAACAGCGCCGTGCATCCCGTCGCCATCAGGGTCGCACAGCACCAAATCCAGCGTTTCCTCCGGCGTAATGCCCGCGAACGCCATAAACAGCAGCGCTTCGAGCATCCGTCCGCCGCTTCCTCCAAACAGGAACACCTTTCTTTTCATAACCACTCTCCTGCCAGAGGCTCTGCCTCTGGACTCCGCAAGGGACTTCGTCCCTTGACCCTTTCGCGCGATTGAGTTGAGCGCACTTTTATACTATGCCCGCGTGTTTATGCGGGGATTTCGCCTCTGCGGAGGCGACCAGAGGGCTTTGCGGTCGCCCTCTGGATTGCTTCGCCCCCAACTAAGTTTATTGGCTGTTATCGCGGCTTTTTAGTTAGTGTTCCTTACATCCTTCCAAGCTGCAATAAAGCTCAGAAACATGGAACCGTATTTTCCAAGCTATGATAAAACCCCAGAAGCATGGAGCCGCATTTTCAAGCCGCAATAAAAGCCCAGAAACATGGGTGCGCGCCGAAGGTTTCCAAAGGGCGATCGCAAACTTCGTTTGTTTTCATGCCCTTTGGTCGCCTCCGCAGAGGCGATTCCCCTGCGCAGCGAAACAGCTCTACATGGAAGTAGAATAAGCCATCGGCACAGAACCGATTCGCGCAAAAGGGCGCGAAGTCCCCTGTCTCCGGGAACTGCCGCGCCCCATTGCTCATTTGTCCTGATAGCCGTTCGGGTTCGCTTTCTGCCAGCGCCACGAGTCGCGGCACATGTCTTCCAGCGTCTTGGTTGCCGTCCATCCGAGCAGCTCCTTCGCCTTCGTCGGGTCGGCATAGCAGGCATCCACATCGCCGTCGCGGCGCGGGCCAATCACATATGGCACGGGAACCTTGTTCACGCGGCTGAACGTGTTCACAATATCCAGCACCGAGTAGCCCACGCCCGTACCAAGGTTAATAATTTCGCAGCCGTTGTGCTTCGCGGCGTAGTCACACGCGGCGACATGGCCCTTCGCCAGATCGACGACGTGGATGTAGTCGCGCACACCCGTGCCGTCCGGCGTGTTGTAATCATTGCCGAACACGGTCAGGTGATCGAGCTGTCCAGCGGCGACCTTGGTGATGTAGGGCATCAGGTTGTTCGGAATGCCGTTGGGATTTTCGCCCATGCGTCCGGATTCGTGCGCACCGATAGGGTTAAAGTAGCGCAGCAGCACCACCGACCATTCCGGATCAGCGGTTACAATGCCCTGCAGGATTTTCTCAATCATGTACTTCGTCCAGCCGTAGGGATTCGTGCAGCCCTTGCAGAACATATCCTCCCGCAGCGGCACTTCGTCCGGCACGCCGTAGACCGTCGCAGAGGACGAGAACACAATGCGCTTGCAGCCGTGGCGGCGCATGGTTTCGCACAGCGTCAGGGTGGAGTCAAGGTTGTTGCGGTAGTATTCCAGCGGCTTGTGGACGGATTCGCCCACGGCCTTGAGCCCCGCGAAGTGAATCACGGCATCAAAGCGGTTCTCACTGAAAATCTTGTCCATTGCGGCGCGATCGCATACATCGGCTTCATACGCCTTCACCGGGCGGCCCGCGATTTCCTCCACGCGGCGCAGCGCTTCGGGCTGAGAATTCACATAATTATCGACAACAACCACATCGTGCCCCGCTGCCATCAGTTCCACACAGGTGTGCGTCGCGATAAAACCGGCACCGCCGGTCAGCAAAATCTTCATGGGAATCGCTCTCCTCTTTTCTTCTGATAGGGACAGACTGTCCCCATCCCTATTGTACGACAAAAACGCGCCGTAGGCAAGTGCTTACGGCGCTTTTCTGTAAAATTACAGGGATTCGGGGTACTGCCCCGCGTCATGCAGCTTCTTCAGTTCGCCCATGACATACGGCTTGTCCTCGCGATACGTCACGCCGAACCACACCGCGTCCGTGCTCAGCACATCCACCGTCAGACCGTCGGAGTGCATCAGCGCGTCAATTTCGGTCGGCAGGACGAACTCCTTCTTCATCGGGTCGCCGTTATCGGCGCGGAGGAAGGCAGCGAAATCACGCGCTGCGGCGCCAAAGAACCACGGGGTCAGCCCCCAGAAGTTCATGGACACCAGCGCTTCCGGATCGAGGATATCCCCCTCTTCGCGGAAGTTCACGTCGCGAATCGTGCCGTCCGGGAAGGGCTTAATCTTGTACGTCTCCTGCACCTTCACCAGATGATTCTTGTCATCGCGCGCGCAAACGCCGCGGGTCACATGCCCGTTCTCGGACACGGTGTTCTTCAAGCGGTATGCCACCATCGACGCGACGTTCGTCTTGCCCTGCATTTCCTTCAGGCTTTTCGCCATCGTCGCGAAAGCGTCCTTGCCGTAGTAGTCGTCGGCGTTGATGACGGCGAACGGCTCGTGAATCAGGTCTTTCGCCACCAGCACGGCGTGAACCGTGCCATAGGGCTTCGTGCGCCCTTCCGGCGGAACAAAGCCGTCCGGCAGGGAATCATATTCCTGATAGGCGTATTCTACCTCGACCTTCTTGGCAATCTTGTCGCCAATCAGCTCGCGGAAGGTGTCCGCCATGCTGCGCTTGATGACGAAAACCACCTTATCAAACCCTGCCGCCACCGCGTCATAGATGGAATACTCCAGCAGAATTTCGCCGTGCGGGCCGATGTGGTCAATCTGCTTGTTGCCGCCGTAACGGCTGCCCAGTCCTGCTGCCATAATCAAAAGCGTCGTTTTCATTGCTCTTCCTCCTGTGTTTTGTCGTGATTGGGAATGAATAGATGAATCCTCCGGCGGAAATCCCTGCGTTGCGTCGGGGCGGAAAAAAACCGTCACTGTCCGCAGAAGCAGCTTCATGTCCGTCCAGAGAGAGAACCCCTCGATGTAGAATAGGTCGAGCGCGAGTTTATCCTCCGGCGAGGTATTGTAGCGCCCTTCAATCTGCGCATAGCCGGTCAAACCCGCCTTCATGCGTTCCCGGAACTGGAATTCCGGCAGGTCACGCTTATAGCGTGTGATGTTTTCCAGCATTTCCGGGCGCGGGCCGACCAGCGACATATCCCCGCGCAGAATGTTCCAGAACTGCGGCAGCTCATCCAGCCGCCACCGGCGCAGGAAACGCCCGACATGCGTCACGCGGTCATCCGCGTCCCGTGCGGACGCGCCTCCGCTGCCCCGCCGCATCGTGCGGAATTTGCAGATGGTGAAGGTCTTGCCGTCCGCCGTCAGCCGCTTCTGCCGGAAGATGACGTTTCCGCCGTCCTCCACGCGAATCGCGAGCGCAATCAGCAGCATCAGCGGGCTAAGCACCAGCAGCGCCAGCGCCGACAGCACAATATCCGCCCCACGCTTGATGATTTTCTGCCCCAGCGTCATGCCGTCCGCGCGCATTTCCAGCAGCGGCGCATCATCCAGTATCACCTGATTCGCACTGGACAGCATGATCTCCTGCACGCGCGGGCTGACCAGCACCGTCCGCTTCAGCGCATAGCACGCCTTCATCAGCGCCATCCGGTTTTCATCCGGCACATCCGATGCAATGAGCACTGCATCGTTCTGCGCCAAAAACGCGGGCAATTCCGCCGCTTGCCAGCTGCAAACATCATTCAGCTGCCCGAAGGTGCGCTCCTTCGCCAGCTTCTGCCGAATTTCGTCCGCATCCGCCCCGGTAATCAGCAGCAGCCGCGCGGGTTTCTGTAATTTCGGCAGCACACGCGCACCGAAGGACATTGCCAGCAGCACGAGCGCCATCTGCAGCGCGGCAGCAATCAGCAGATACGCGAAATCCGCCCCGAAGAGCGTCAGGTGCGTGCGGTTATTGGGATTGACGTTCATAATCTGCAATTGCAAATACGTCACCGCGTCCGTGATGAGCACACCCATGCACTGCCCTGCCGCCTGCTGCTGATGCTTCCCGCGCCGCACCGTCATGCGCCCGAACACCGCCAGCATCGCCGCGCCCATGGCGACCCACGTCACCAGCGTCGTTGCGCTCGTGCGCGACAGATTCCGCAGCGGCCAGTTCGGAATCGCCATCAGCGTGTAAAAAATCACCAGACAGCCGCCGTACGTCAGCCCCTGCAGCAATCGGGACAGCGCTTCGCCGCGCATCCGACGCAGCTGCCGCTCGTCCCTGCCCATTCTGCCTGTTCGCCGCCTTTCCTCGTTTTTTTCATCATATCACGGGTAATCCGGTCTGTCAAGGACAGTTGCACATTTCCCAATCCTATTTCTGGAAGGTTCGTCGCCTTTTCGTGAAATTTCGTCCGAAAACGTTTGATGTAAGCGTTTGCACGGCTTGTCTTTTTCCTATCAATTGTGGTATAATGCAGGATGAAAGCATACGGCCACGCATTCCGCGTACCGTTTCGCAGGGCAATTTCCGGATTCGCCGGGCTTGCCCGCCATCATAACCTTCTGAAAAGGAGTGGAATGTTCCCATGATGAGAAAAATCGGCGTCTTGACTTCCGGCGGCGACGCGCCGGGCATGAATGCAGCCGTTATGTCCATTGCCCGCAGTGCTGCGGCTTATGGTATGCCCCTGATTGGCATCAAGCACGGCTACAACGGTCTGCTGCGCAAGTCCACCAGCATCAAGGATGACCTGCAGGAGCTGTATCTGGACACCGTGCTGGATATTGCCGACCAGCCCGGCACTTATCTGCGCACCGCGCGCTGCGAGGAGTTCAAAGACCCCAAGTGGCGCGAAATCGCCGTGCAGACGCTGAAGGCGATGGAAATCGACGGTTTGGTTGTCATCGGCGGCGACGGCTCCTTCCAGGGCGCAATGCGTCTGTGCGAGCTGGGCATTCCCTGCATCGGCATCCCCGGCACGATTGACAACGACCTTGCCTACACCGAGATGACGCTGGGCTACGAGACGGCTGTGCAGGTCTGCACCGAAGCCATCCGCGCCATCCGCGCCACCAGCCGTTCCCACGACCGCCCGCATGTGGTGGAGTGCATGGGCCGCCACTGCGGTGACATCGCCCTGAAGGCCGCCTGCGCCACGGGCTCGGAAATCGTGGTTGTGCCGGAAGTGCCGTGGAGCGTGGAAGAAGTGGCGTCCCGCCTGAACAAGCAGATTGCCAAGGGCAACTACCGCTCGACCATCGTGCTGGCGGAGGGCTGCTGGGAATCCATGGCGCCCTTTGACATGTACGGCTTCCTGACCAGCCACGGCAAGCAGTGCTTCGAGGGCGAACCCATGAGCGCCATGCGGTTTGCCTCCATCATGAAGCGGATGTGCGGCATGGTGGAAGCGCGTTCGACGGTTGTCGGCTACACCCAGCGCGGCGCGCTGCCGGTTGCCAAGGACAGCGCTTTCGCCTTTGAAGCAGGCAACCTTGCGGTTCGTCTGCTGCGCGACGGCATCTCCAATCAGGTCATCGGCGTGCGGCAGGGCAAGGTGTTCAACATGCCCATCGTGGACGCGCTGAAGGTGGAAAAGCACTTCCGCCGCGACCTGTACGACCTCGTAAACAACCTGTAATGGTGTGATAAATGAAGCACCGCCCTGCTCGGCGTTGTGTGTCGGGCAGGGCGGTGCTTTTTGTTGGGTTCTTCACGGAATCTTGGGGAAAGAGTAGCTTGGGGGCGCGTCTGCGGACGCGCAAAGTTAGGGGCAGGGACGCTTCGCTGCCTGCGCCCTTGTTGACTTCGTCCTTTGAATTGGTCGCCCGTGGAACAGTTGGGGCGTTGCCCCAAACCCCACCAGAGGCGCCGCCTCTGGACTCCGCAAGGGGCATTGCCCCTTGACCCCTTCGCGCGATTGAGTTGAGCGCTCTTCCCTTACTGGTTCCGCGTGTTTATCTTTTTTACTTTGTCCTAATCGTTATTGGCGAATCCGCCAGCGCGTTTTGAATCGTCCGCAGTGCCTTCGCCATATACCCCTGCTGTTCCTCCGACATACCACTCGGTGCGCTCTGGTCACTCGCAACTACCCGATATTGATACGCGCCATCCACCTTCTGCCGCCAAATGTACGTCGGCGTATAGCTGACTTGCCCAAAGCTGATGTTCTGCCCGTCCCACGAAATCTGCAATTGCAGCAGCATTCCAGCAACGTTTCCGTCCTTCCGCGATTCGTTCAGCAGGCTGCCCAGCGACCACGCACACAGCGTCTGCGCTGCCGTACCATCCGCATTCTTGTGCGTCAGCCATGTCACCGGCTGCACGACGCGCGTCCCCGCGCCAACAATGACGTCCGCGCCCGCATCAGCAATCGCCTGCGCCAGTTTCCGCTGCGCATTCGTCGGCTTCGACGTGCCGGATGTTCCCCAGTTCAGCGATACGACGACCACCGCCGCTCCCTGCTCGCGTGCACGGCGAATATCAGCGGAAATCGTCTCCGCATTCGCCAGCGGGACAGCGTAGGATGCCCCGGAGGACTTCATCGCTTTCTTGCCCGTTCCGCTCAGTGCTTCGGTGTAGTGCAGGAACGCGACGGGCACGTTGTCCAGCGTCCGGATGCAGATGGCGTTTGCTTCCTCCTGCGTGTTGTACGCGCCGATGGTCAGCAAATTGCGGTCATGCAGGGCCTCCAGCGTCGTCCGAACGCCATCCGCGCCCTTGTCGTACACCTTCGGGAAGCCAACGGCAACGAGGTTCACGCCGGTGGTGCGGAGCAGTTCCGCCGCGGCGTCGGGAGCGTTCAGCGCGGAGACTTTCACGTCCGGCTGAATCAGGTTCTCCAGCGTCAGGAACGTGATATCGCCCGTCATTTCGCCCCGCAGGAGAGCAAGCATCTCCGTAAAATCGTACTTCTGCGAGTCGGAGTAGTAGCCCGATTTGCGCACCGCATCATCCATATTGACCGTACCGCCCAGAGTAAGGGTGACCGTGCCGCCCTGCTTGGGGGCTTGGGTGGCGGACGGAATGGTAGGCGCGGCGGTTTCAGCGGGCGGCTGCGTGGGTTCCGGCGCGGGCAGATTGCCAGTGGAATCGCCGCGGGTAATGGGAATATCGCTCAGCGTGAGCGAGGGCATTCCGTCGGTTTGGAAGATGGACAGCACCTGCCGGACATCCACCGTGCCGCGCGCCTGCCCCAGCAGACCGGGCAGAATCAAGAAGCAGCCCAGCAGCACCGCGCCCGTCACGCCAAGCATGACATATGTTCCCAGCGATATGCCGCGATGGTCTTTCTTCATGTGATGCCTTTCCGTCAGTTATAAATGGGCAGCAGGGTGATCAGGGAAGTCAGCAGCATGGCTGCGACGATGACGATGCAGGTAATGCTGATGGCAAGCTGACGCCTGTCAGACTTCTGCTTCCTATCTTTTTTGGTGGTTGCCATGATGGTGGGCTCCTTTTCTGATTGATATTTCCGCCTGAATGATGATTTTGCCGCAGCGGAGGAAATCACGCCTGTGCAGCGTGCCCGTCCGTACCCTCTTTGCGCCAGATGCGAACTTGCGTTACGCGGCGCTTTTCCATGCGCGTGACCATGCCGCGGAGGTGGTCCGTCTCAAAGCGCGCACCGACGAACGGGATGCAGCCCATGATTTCGCTCACCCAGCCGCCAACGGTTTCGGCGTTGAAGGTGTCCTTCAACCCCATGCCTTCCAACAGTTCAGTCAGTTCCATGCCGCCCTCAACCACGCGTGAGCCGTCCGCCATCTCGACGCTTTCCTCAGACACATCGTCGTGCTCATCGTAGATTTCGCCGACGAGTTCTTCCAGCACATCCTCCATCGTGACGATGCCTTCAGTTCCGCCAAATTCATCCAGGACAATCAGCATATGCGTCTTCTGCGTCTGGAACAGCTTCAGCAGCTTGGAGAGCTTCAGCGTCGCAGGGGCATAAACCGGCGGTTTCATAATGTCCACGATGCTATCCACGCCCTCATGCTGACAGGCATAAAAATCCTTTTCATTGAGGATGCCAACGATGTGATCCATATCCTCGTGGTAGACCGGGACGCGGGTATACCCCGTTTCGCGCAGGAGATTCGCGGCTTCTTCCATCGTCGCGGTGTCCTCCAGCGCCGTCACGTCCACACGCGGCGTCATGATGTTCAGCACGTCGCGGTCGTCGTTGAACTCAATGACGGAGCGAATCAGTTCTCCCTCATGTTCATCTATATCACCGTCGTTCTGTGCCTCATCCACCATCGTCATGATTTCCGCCTCAACAAAGCTTTCCGTGTGTGCGGGCTTGAACAGCTTTGCCAGCAGCTTCTTCCACTGCACAAACAGGGCGTTAATCGGCGTGACAATCGTCCGCAGCACCAGCAGCACAGGTGCAAACGCAACGGCAACCGTCTCCGGGTTCTCCTTGGCAATCGCTTTCGGGCTGATTTCGCCGAAAATCAGCACGACAATCGTCATCACGATGGTCGAAACCGTTGTCGCAGCAGACTGATTGCCGCTTAGCAGCGCAAGAAACAGCCCCGTCGCCATGGACGAAGCGCCGATGTTGACCACGTTGTTGCCCACGAGGATGGTGCTGAGCAAGCGGTCATAATCCTCCGCCAAATTCAGCGCTATCTGCGCGCGCTTGTTGCCGCCCTGCGCCATCGTCTTGAGCTTGACGCGGTTGGCGGAGGTAAACGCCGTTTCCGAGGCAGAGAAAAACGCCGACAGCATCACCAGCACAACCAGAATCACAACAGTGCCATATAGTTCAGGCGTCATGGAAAATCAAGCATTCCTTTCTTTCAAAAACCCCTGCGTACCGGGAATGACGGCTTGCGGGGTATCGGACTACAAGGAGGCTGATCCATACGATGCCACCACTCCTTTCCACAAAATAAAATGTGACATTCTTATTATAGCATAAATATGGGGAAAATGCAATTCCTTCGCCCAGATTCGGCAAAACAGTTGATTTTGCTGAAAAAGCCCTCATACTATTTCCAGATGAGAATGCGCCAAGATGCGAAGCGAATTTTTCTTTCTGGCTAACGGGAGTGGAACGCAGCGCAGCAGCGCTACGCCAAGTGCAATGAGCAGACGCCAGAGCGGAAAAGGCGCAAGCAGATGGCGCAAGTGAATGCAGAAAATAGTATTATTTAAGGCACCACCGCACAATTCGGCGGCGCGTCTGGCGATGTCTTTTCCGCCATCTGCGGCATGCAAATTTTTCGATTTACCGCCAGTAAATCTTCGAAATTTGCATTTGTATCTGACGAAAAATCCATTCGCCAGCCGACCACCTCATTTGTGCGGTGTTACCTTAATTTCCGGCTCGTATACCAGCGTCCACATCGCCGCATCCTCCGGCGTTTCCGGCTTTTCCAGTGCGCCGTACGCATACGCAATTTGCTCCGTCATGTAGCCCGCCGCCAGTGCCGCCATGTGCAACGGCAAGTCCGCCAGCGCCTGCAAATGCTTCGGGACACTCGCCTTGCAGAGCGTCCGCAGTTCATTGCAGACGCGCGTCCACGCGGGCTGAACCGCCTCCACAATCGGCAGAAAAACTTCCTGCCGCAGCCGCTGAACCTGCTCGCGCGTCAGGACGCAGAAATTCGGCTTGATGCTGCCGTCCGCCTTCCGCAGGAATCCGCGCGCCAGCAGCTCCGCCAGCAGCTCCTGCTCATCCGCCGTCACGCACGACGGGTCGAAATCCGCCTGAATAAGCCGAATCAGCAGTGCGCACAGCTTCCCCATGTGTGGCTGGTTCAGCTCGAACAAATCCTGCACCGGACTGTTCCCGAAGTGCTGCAAGCCGAACCAACGGAAGCCATCGTTGTACATCGGGCCATTGTAATCCCACGCCAGATAATGCCTGTTCTCCGGCTCGCGCGCGAAGCCCATCAGGTGATACGCCCCGCCATCCGCATGATACGGCCGCGGCGGCATTTCCGCCGGATTCGGCAGTGCCGCCGTGCAGCGGTAGATGAGCCACCAAAGCAGGCGCGGCATGGGCACATCGCAGCCGATGAAGCCAATGGCACGAATCTCCTGCTCGTGTGCCATCAGCTGCCGGACAATCTCGCGTGACAATTCGTCCTTGTGCGCATCGTACACTGCCAGCCGCGCTTCTTCCTGCGCACCGCTGGTGATGATGAAGTTCGTCCGCACACGCCCGCCGTCAGCCGTCAGCAGCTCGTCGCGCAGCAGCACGTTCACCGCATCCTCGATGTACGGGCGCGCCACGCCCAGCTCGTCGCAAAGCTCCTGCGCCGTCTGCCCCTGCGCATAGCAGCGGAGCAGAATGTTCTGATACAGCAGATTGTCCAGCACCTCGCGGGTCAGGCGGTCGTCATACGCTTCGCCGTTGATGGCAACGTGCAGCTTTTTCGGGCAGTACACAAATTCCGTCGATGTCATTTTCCCATCAGCCTCCCGAATTTTCTTTCGCGAATCACTCAGATGCCAGCGAACGGTGTTCTCCGAGACCCGCAAGCGCCGGGCAATGTCTGCCGTCGTTCGGTTCTCCAGATAGTACCAGACAAGCGTTTCCCGCTGGATGCGGCTTAGGCGCATGATTTGCCGGCGGACGAATGCGGTCTGACGGCGCTGCTCATCCTGCCGTTCGGCGGATTCCTCCGGCGTTTCCCCGGCGGACAGCTTCTCCGACAGCGGCTCGCAGCGGTAATACGTCCCCGGTCGCAGCGACTTGCACCAGACGAACCGCGCGATTCGCCAGAGCAGGTGCTCCGGTTCCGCGACGCAAACACCGCGTTCTTCCTGCGCCCGAACCGCCCGCAGCCATTCCAGCAGCACGGTCTGCGCGAGATCCTCCGCCTCCTGCGCCGTGCGAGTCTTTCCACGCGCCCACCGCAGCACACGCGCCGCCCACTCCTCCTGCCAGTAGCGCTCCGTATCCAGCATGGTTCTCCTCCTTTCGCTTGGCAGCTGTGATTCTGCCATGATAGTACCGGCAGCGGGCGGAATGTTGGGAGACTACAAAAATTTTTCCTTTCAAATATAAAGATTGCCGCCTGTTCGCGTAGAACAGACGGCGGATAAATCAAATTTCGCGCTTTTTGCCGAGGAAGCAGAACGCAATCGTACCGGGGCCGGCGTGCGTGCCAATGACGGGGCCGACGGGGTAGATGCGGATATCCATCTCCGGCAGCTTCTCCACCAGCATTTGGCGCAGCTTCTGGGCATCGTCCATCGCGTCGGCGTGCAGGATGATGCCTATGGCTTCCTTCTGATCGGCGACGTTCTCCACCGCCTTCTCAAGGATGTAGCTCATCGCCTTGCGGCGGCCACGCACTTTGCCCGCGGCGGCAAGCTTGCCTTCGAGCGTTTCGGTCAGGATGGGCTTCAAGTCCAGCAGCGTGCCGAGTGCCGCCGCCGTCGCGGAGATGCGTCCGCCGCGCTGGAGGTACTTCAGGTCATCCACTGTGAACCACGCCTGTGCGCGGAGCTTGTTGTCCTCCAGCCACTGGGCAACTTCCTCCATCGGTTTGCCCGCGCGGTACATCTCATGCGCCTTGAGGACGAGAATCGTCTGCGGCGCGGAGATGGACAGCGTGTCCACCACGATGAACTTGCGTTCCGGGTACTGTTTCAGCAGTTCCTCGCGTGCGGCGTAAATCGCCTGAATAGTCGCGCTGAGCTGGCTGGAAAAGGCGACGAAGAGCAGGTCGCGCCCGGAAGAGAGAATCGGCTCGAAGTACTCCATGTAGACCGTCTCGTTGAGCGCGGAGGTCGTCGGCTGACTGCCTGCGCGCATCTTGTCGTAGAAGGACTTATGGTTCAGCGACTGGCCGAGGTCGTCGAAGTACTCTTTGCCATCCAGGGAGTAAGGCATGTAGACAACAGGAATGTCGTACTGCTGTTTGAGTTCCAGCGGCAGGTCGCTGTCGCTGTCTGTCATGAAAACGTAATTTTGCATGGCTGCCTCCTGAATGAATCGGGTATGAATGTGGATGAATGAACGGTGAAGGCGAAAAATGAACTCACCATGAACATTGTACACTACTTTACGCAAAAAAGCAACCAATAAAGATGAGAAATTGATGATAAAGCGAAGAGAATTAGGGTAACACCGCACAAATGAGGTGGTCGGCTGGCGAATGGATTTTTCGTCAGATGCAAATGCAAATTTCGAAGGTTTACTGGCGGTAAATCGAGGAATTTGCATGCCGCAGATGGCGGAAAAGACATCGACAGACGCGCCGCCGAATTGTGCGGTGGTGCCTTAGCAATGAGCGATGAAGAACGGAAAGCCGCCCCCAATTCCCCTGCTCTCACGACCCCGTCGAGCAGTACCGCTTGACCCCAACCTTCCGCCACACCAGCGCCATCAGCAGAAAGAACATCGCCCCTGCCAGCGGCGCAAGGTACACCGTCCACGCAGGCCAATAATCCACCATCGGGTGATGCAGCAGCGCACTCACCGGAACGTGCATACACAGCCCAAACGGCGCGACATACATGAACAGCAGCCGAATCGGGCGCGGGTAAATATCCACCGGATACTCGCACGCCGTCCGCCCGCCGTAGGTCAGGATATTCACCGCCTCGATGGACTGCACGGACAGAAAGCACAGCGTCGCTTCCACCAGAAACAGCCCAAGCAGCATCAGCACCGTCCCTGCGACGGAAATCAGCAGCAGCACCGTGCTCCCCAGCGTCCACGGGATTTGCAGTTGCGTGACCGAAAGCCACATCAACACAATCCCCAGCACCGCCGTGCTCAGCCGCCGCGGGTCAGTGCTGCTGCACAGCACCTGAAGAAGCAGATTCCGTGGACGCAGGAGAATCTGGTCGAACTCACCGCCCTGCACAACCCGCGAAAACGCTGTTAGCCCGCGCCCGACACACTCCGTGATGGCGAACGTCATCTGCATCATGCCGAAGAAAAACATGATTTCGCTCCCCGACCACTGCCCAACCGACGTGAACCGCCCCAGCAGCACCAGCACCGCCATCAATTCACTGCCGGACATCACCAGCTGCGCCAGCGTCTGCATCCAGAACGACGCGCGGTACTGCGTCGCGCACCGCCACTGCATCCGCAGGGCATGAAACACATACTTCATCTCGCTTCACCCTCCCTGAATCGTGAGCTGATTCAGCTGATGCCACCACATTCTGCGCCCAAGGGCGACCAGCAGCATCAGCCAAAGCAGCTGCACGCCGATGTTCAGTGCCCACTCCCCTGCCGCCTGCGCGTGCAGATACATGCGAATCGGCGCATCAAGCGACTGCGCGAACGGCTGATAGCGGATGAGCGCCTGCACGCTGTCCGGGAAGAGCGTCAGGGGGATGATATTGCCCGCGAAAGCATTGCTGATGAAGGTGATGATGGCGTTGATGCCGCGGTTGTCCATCGTCTGCATCAGGATAGCGCCTGAAATGCCCGCAATCGCGCACAGGTTCATCACGCCGATGAGCAGCGATACGAATGCCTGCATCAGTGCGAGCAGGCTTTCCGGCGGCTGCATCCGCCACGCGGTCGGCAGCAGGAATTGCAGCGCAATCATCGGCACAAGCCGCATCAGCGCATTCACATGCCGCTGCGCCATGTTCCGCACGAACGCGAAGCGATACTGATCGACCGGGCGAAGCACCGCATACGCCAGCCCGCCCGTCATCACCTGCTGTATCAGCTCCGTGTCGTTCATCAGCAATACGCGGAAAAACATCTGCTGAAGCCACACATAGGTGATGGTTTCCGCCAGTTCCGCTTGATTTTCCCCCCGGAACAACGCCGTGTACAGGAACACATACAGCAGCCCGAAGAACGCCTGCGTCACCAGCCCGCCCAGCGCCGCCGCGCGGTACTGCGTCTCCTGCATAGCTTTGAGCCGGTAGAGGGAGAAATACGGCTTCCACGATGCAATCCACGTCTTCATAGCGCCATCTCCCGGTACATCCGCGCAATCAGCTCATCGACATTCTGCTCTTCAATCGCCATTTCGTGCATTTTGCCCGCCGCCATCACCTGCTGCATCGTGCGGGACAAATCGCCGTCTTTTTGCAGGGTGATGCGCCATGTATCGCCGTCTTTCACTGCGCCCTGCGGCAGTTTCGACGCATCCGCCGCGCCGTCGTAGGTGACGGTCAGCGTGTGCGCGGTGTCGTAGCGGTGCAGCAGATTCGTCAGCGTGCCGTCATAGAGCAGCTGCCCGTGTCCCAGCACCATCACCCGGCTGCACAGCGCGCGCATGTCCTCCATGTCGTGCGTCGTCAGCAAAATCGTCGTCCGGCGCGTCTCGTTCTCCACCCGCAGGAACTCCCGCAGCTTCAATTTGCTCACTGCGTCCAGCCCGATGGTCGGCTCATCGAGGAACAGCAGCTCCGGCTCATGCAGCAGCGACCCGCACAGCTCCGCGCGCATCCGCTGCCCCAGCGACAATTGCCGCAGCGGCGACTGCATGATGTCCCCCAAGTCCAGCGCCGTCATCAATTCATCCAGCCGATGCCGATAGCGCCCCTCGTCAATGCTGTAAATGTCGCGCAGGAGGTCGAACGAATCGCGAATCGGCACGTCCCACCAGAGCTGCATCCGCTGCCCAAACACCGCGCCGAGGCTGCGCACATGCGCCTTCCGCTCCGCCCACGGCGTGCGCCCATCCACCATGCAGCTGCCGCTTGTCGGCGTCAGGATGCCCGTCATCAGCTTGACCAAGGTGCTCTTGCCCGCGCCGTTCGGCCCAATCAGCCCGACGAGTTCCCCGCGCCCAATGCGGAAGGATACGTCCCTGAGCGCCTGCACCTCGCGTGTTTCCCGCCGCCACAGGCGCGTGATGCCGCCATGCTCCGGTTTCTCCCGCCGGATGTAGGTCTTTGTCAGCCCGTCTGTCACGATGAAAGGCGGATTTGTCCCCTGCTGTTCCATGCCTTGCCTCCTTTGGATGCGCGCACGTCAATTTTTTTGCCGACACCAAAAAGCAGCGCCGTCCTGCCGCGTTTTTCTTCGCGGGAATCGGACAGCGCTGCTCACTATTTTGGCAGATGTCGTGCTTTTTCGCACATCGGGAGTGTCATTATATCATCGGGTAGTTGTTCTGTCAATATCCAATCTGGGAAAAATCACCGCATCAGCTCATACATCATGATGGCGGCAGCAATCGCGGCATTCAGGCTTTCCGCGCCGCCGCGCATAGGCAGGCGAACCCGGTGCGTCGCGGTCTGCTGCACTTGTTCGCTCACGCCGTTGCCCTCGTTGCCGATGATGAGGGCAAAGCGTTCCGCTACGCCCTGCCGCTCATAGAACGGCATGCCGTCCAGCTGCGAGGACAGGATGCTGTACCCCTTTTCGCGCAGCTTCGTCAGTTCGCCGGGCAAATCGTCCGTCGTGCGCAGGTTCATGCGGAAGATGCTGCCCATCGTCGCGCGCAGCACCTTCGGGCTGAACACGTCCGCGCACTGATTCGAGAGCAGCACGCCGTCCAGCCCCGCCGCATCCGCCGTGCGGATAATTGTGCCGACGTTGCCGGGGTCCTGCACGCCGTCGAGGACGACGATGTGCTTCCCCAGCGCGCTTTGCTCCTTCATCCGCACGACGGCGGCGATGCCCTGCGGCGTTTTGGTGTCGCAGACCGCCGCCAGCACATGCTCCGGAAGCTCGTAAACCGGCATGGTCAGCCCGTCGGGGAAAGAGACTCCCTCCTGCACCAGTACTGTTTCCACGTCAAACGCGGAAGCAAGCGCTTCTTCCACCATCTTGCGCCCCTCCACCAGAAAACAGCCGCTTTCCCGGCGCCCCTTGCGGTCTTTGAGCGCCTTCCACGCGGCGACTTTCGGGTTTTTCAGGCTCGTAATGTGTTCCATGATGCTTCTCCCTTAGTTCGTGCCGCGGAAGCCCTTGCCGATGATTTCGCCCGTGTTCATAATCAGCACGAACGCGTGGGGGTCAACCATCTTGACGTACTTGCGCAGCATAATCGCCTCGTGGCGCTTCATCACCGTCATCAGCACCGTGCGGCCCTCGTGCGTGTACGCGCCTTCGCCGTGCAGTTCGGTCGCGCCGCGCTTGAGCACGTTCGTAATATACTGCTCGATTTCGCGCGGTTTGGTCGTGATGATATGGAAGTATTTATGCGTGTTGATGTTTTCCAGCACCATGTCCACCAGCAGGCTCTTTATCACCAGACCGAGGATGCAGAATAACCCGGTTTCCATGCCGAACGCGACGCACGCCATCAGGGTGATGATGAGGTCGCTGCACATCAGCGCGCGCCCGATGTTGAGGCTGGTGTACTTGCGCAGAATCATGGCGACAATGTCCGTGCCGCCGGAGGACGCGTCGAGGTTGAAGAGAATCGCCGAGCCGACCGCGGGCAGGCTGACAGCGAAAATCAGTTCCATGAGGGGCTGGGAGGTCATCGGCGCGTTCATCGGAATGATGCGCTCCAGCCCCCACGTCAGTCCCGACATCAGCAGGCTGACATACGTCGTGCGTCCGCCGAAGCCCTTGCCGAGCACAATGTAGCCGACGATGAGCAGCAAGACGTTGATCAGCATGACGAAATCGCCATTGGTGAAGTTCGGAATATAATGGCTCAAAATGACCGCCATACCGCTGACGCCGCCGGTGGAAAAATGGTTCGGGAACTTGAAGAAGTAGATGCCCAGCGTCATAATCACCGTGCCGAGCGTCAGCAATGCGTATTCCTTCACATTTTCCCGTACTTTTGCCTTCTGCATGAATTGCAACTTCCTTTCGTGGGGAGGCGCCAGAGACGCTGCCTCTGGACTCCGGCAGGGACGCTGTCCCTGCAAGGGTCTTCGACCCTTGACCCATTTTCGCGATTGCGTTGGTGACACTTTCAGACTGTATCCGCGTGTTAATTATGGAAAATGAACTCAACCCTTCAATATTTCTTTCCCATACTTGCTCACCAAGCGGTCGCGGTCGGCATTCGCCAGCACCACCGTCAGTTCAAGCCCCGTATCCGTGTATTCCTCATTGACCACGCGTCCCAGCGGGCGAATCTGCCCCACCAAGCCGAAGCGGTCAAACGGCAGCACGAACGTTACGGGCGCGTAGGTCTTTTGCAGCTGCTCCGCAATGCGCGCGTGCAGCTCCGCGATGCCCTCGCCCGTTTTTGCGCTCAACCGCACCGCGCCCGGAATCAGCATCGGCGCGCCCGCCTCGTCGGTGTACAGGTCGCACTTGTTGATGACCTCAATGCGCGGCTGCTCCGTCGCGCCGAGGTCAGACAGCACTTGCACCACCGTGTCGTGCTGCTGCATGATTTCCTCCGATGCGCCGTCGTTGACGATGACCAGCACATCCGCCAGCACAGCTTCTTCCAGCGTCGAGCGGAAGGCACTGACCAGCGCGTGGGGCAGCTTGCGGATGAACCCAACGGTGTCCACCAGCAGGAACGGCGTGTGCTCCGCCGTCTCGATGCGGCGGCTGACTGCGTCCAGCGTCGCGAACAGTTGGTCTTGCACATACACATCGCTGCCCGTCATCTGGTTCAGCAGTGTCGATTTGCCCGCGTTGGTGTAGCCGACCAGCGCGACGACGGGAATTTCGTTCTTCTCGCGGCTCTTGCGGCGCAGTTCGCGCTGTTTCTCCACCGCATCCAAGCGGCGGCGGAGTTCCGTCATGCGCTCGCGGATGTGGCGGCGGTTCATTTCCAGCTTCGATTCGCCCGGCCCGCGCGTGCCGATGCCGCCCGCCAGCCGCGACAGCACCAAGCCCTGCCCAATCAGGCGGCTGGACTGGTATTGCAGCTGCGCCAATTCGACTTGCAGTTTGCCCTCGGCGGATGATGCGCGCTGGGCGAAGATGTCCAGGATCAGCGTCGTGCGGTCAACCACCTTCACGCGCAGAATCTCCTCCAGATTGCGCGCCTGAATGCCTGTCAATTCCTCGTCGAAGATGCACAAATCAGCTTCCAGCGCCTGACACTGCCGGCACAATTCATCCGCGCGCCCACGCCCGATGAACAGTGCCGTATCCGGCTTATCCTTCTTTTGCAGGAATTGCCCCACGACCTCCGCCCCGGCGGTGTCCGCCAGGCGCGCCAGCTCATCCAGCGATTCCATGCTCTCGATGCCCATCAGCACAGCGCGCTCCTTGGCATGTGTGCCCTTCTCGTCCGCCTCCCAGCCGACAATACGGTCACTCTCGGTGATTTGCCGCATCCAGTCGCCATCGGGCGTCTTGTACCAGCGGACGGGCTCGTCCATCAGCAGATTCTGCTTCTCCACCAGAAACGCGCTCTGCACAAACGTCGGCTCGCCCTTCAAGCAGCCGATGGCGACCATTGCGTCATAGCGGAACGACCGCAGCGCCGACAAATCCACATCGGAGAGGCGTCCGTCGCCATTGGGGTGGGTGTGGATGCAGCGGACGCAGCTCAGGCGCTGGGTGTTGCGGCGCAGGCGGTAGTCGCGCAGCTCCACGTCCCGATCAGTGCCGATGGACACGTCCACCACTTCGCCGTCGCGCGTGATGTACACCGCGATTTCCCGGTTCAGCACGCCCGTAAAGCGCGCCAGCACCTGCATCAGTTCGCGCGGGAGGAACGTGTCCTCATCCACCTCATAATCGTATAATTGACCAAGCGCTTCAATCAGCGTATCGCGCACGCCGGTCACATTGCCATGCACCTGCTGTTTCATGATTGCTCCTTTGTCTGTCCCTTTTTCTCATGCCGAATCGGCTTCACGCGCTTGCGCAGGCTGGTGAAGATGGAGTCCGCGCAGCCCACAATCAGGCACAAATAATAAGTGATAAACCGCCACACCAGCAGCGCGACGGACACCGTGCCGCCGGTAAAAACGCTGCCGAAGTAAACGAGAAATCCGCCCTCCTGCGCGCCGGACGCACCCGGCAGCGGCGTATAGCTGGCGGACACGAACAGCAGGAACGAAACCGTCAGCACATGATACCACGGCGTGCCGGTCAGACCCATGGCACGGTACACCAGCAGCGGCACGACCATCAGGCACGACATTTCCACCACCGAAATCACAAGCTGTGCCAGCAGGTGCATCGGGTGATGCACTAAATCCATCAGCGAACCGTGGAAATGCTCAATCGTCGTTTCGGCGGATGCCTGCCATTGCTCCGGCTTCTTGCAGATGTGGATTTTCGTCAGGAAGCGGATGCCCCACTGCACAATTTTCTCCACCCACGAGCGGTGGAACGTCACCAGCAGAATCGACGGCACACAGAAGGAATTCACCACGCAGCCCAGGATAATCAGCGGGATGACATTGCCCAAGTGCTCCGCCACATACACGCGGTTGCTCAGCCACAGCAGCAGCGTCATCACCACCAATGTCAGCTGATTGAAGAAATACCGCGCCGTCAGCGCCGATGTGGCCACACCCGCGGGAATCGAGCGCTGGCTCATCAGGTAAATCTGCATCGGCTGACCGCCGGACGAGCCGGGCGTGACATTCGCATAATAAATGCCCGCGAAGGAGAAATGCGTCGCCGTATTCAGGCTGACTTTGTACCCCTCCATCCGCAGGAAGGTGCACAGCCCCGCGCCCTCGGCATACACATAGCCGACCATCGCCAGCAGGCACAGCAGCAGCCACCGCTTGTCCAGCGTGAAAAGCACGTCCCATGCGTTCATCAGCTCCGGGTTGTTGAACGCAATCAGTACCACAATCAGCATCGACAGGAGGATAAAGCCAATGCTGAGAATCCTGCCCCATTTCTTTTTCTTCAAGGAAGGAGCCCCTTTCGTCGTAATCTCCGCCTATTGTACCACAAACCCGCGCCTTTCGTAAAGGGCAGGAAATGTCATTTTCGGCGGGGCGAGTGGGCATTTTCATGAGAATTTCATGAGAATGTTATAACTTCCGGCGGATAGATTGCGGGTCATGCGCCAGCCGAATCGCCGCGCGCTGCAATTTTCGCATCCACTTGGGCAAGGGATGACGCGCCTGTTCCGCATCCGTCTGCATCAAGCGCCACTGCACCCGCGTCATGTCGCCGCCCGCCTGACCATCCAGAAAAGCGTTTTCCACCTCAGTGCCCGCCTGAAGCGCCCCCGTGTGCAGGAAGTGCTCAAACGCCGCGCAGCCATCCTGCGGACGGAAGTGCATATCCATCAGCCGTGCCCCGAACGTATCCGCCATATCCGCAACGAACCGCATCGCGTCCGTCTGCATCTGCTGCACCGTGCTGCTCGGCGCATCCGTCTGCCCCAGTACCGCGCCGTGCGCGTCATAGCCAATCGTCGCCGCGCCTCTTTCCAGCAGAAACTGCTCCCGCGCCACCCATGACACATACGGCGACGTGCCATACAGCGTCCGGAACGGCACACCACGGCGCATCGGCAAATCGCTGTCAATGTGGGTGATGTACGCTGTCACGTCCGCCCCCGTCAGCCGCTGAATCACCGTTTCCGACCGCAGGTTGTACCCCACATCGAACGTCGCGCATTTGCCCGCGAACATCGGCAGCAAATACGCCTTCGCATTCTTTTCGTATTGCTGATATTTTTCCGCGTCATACCCTTTTTCGCGGAAGATGCGCACGAAGTTCCACTGTGTCCGCGCATCCATCCGCTGATTCATCGGCAGTTCCGCCGCCAGCGCCGCCCGCGCGTTTTCCGTCGCAATGGGATGCAGAAGCGTCAGCAGCGAATCCGGCGTGTGGGCGGTCATATCGATGAGCAGCGGCAGGGACAGCAGGTCAATTGTTTTGGGAAATTGCAGGGGCAGCGCCGCCTGACGCGAAATGCGCACATAGCCCGTCTCCACCGGCAGACGCAGGACGCTGTTCAGCCGCTCGAACGCTTTTTTGACGTAATAGCCATCCCGCGCCAGAAAATTCACCCGCGCATAGCCGCTTTGCCGCGTCTCCCACGCCAGCCACATCGCCTGACTGAACAGGTACGCCCCCAGTGCGGCATACCCCGGCGTCATGTTTCGCAGCTGCATCGCCTGAATCGCGCGCAGTCCCAGAAATCGCTCGGCTTCATACGCGCCCGTGAAGGTCGTCAGGTGCGCGTAATTTTCCCGCAAAAACCATTTTTGCCGATGGTTCAGCGGCTGTTCGCCGTCCGCCGGAATCCGCATTTTCTGCCGCAATTGCCGTTCCGTCTCACACAGCGGCATGAGGTCAGCGCCCGCGATTTCGGATAATTTTCGATAGATTTCCGACAGATTCTCCCCGTGGAACTGCCCCCGCAGCGCCGGAAAATCCACCTCATCGGACAGTACGAGCAGCTTCCGCGCATCCAGCTGCATCAGCGCATAGAGGTCGCTTTCGCAGAAAAGGGCGCTATTTTGATGGAATTTTTTCATCTTAATATACCTTTCAGTCGCCGCTGTGCTCGTCCATCATGCCGACAAATTCGCCCGCCGCTGTCCAGCGTGTCAGGGGCATTCCCGTGCCGGAGCGGAGCGGTTCGGGGTTCGGCAGTGCCGTCACGGGCAGCGCGCCGCGGCGTTCCGGGCGGTTCTGCACGCGCAGGAGCGCATCCGCCGGGCAATCAGCCACGAAATACCGCACGCCCTCGCGGTAGAGCCTCCGGCACAGCAGCCGAAGCGCCTTTTCGTCTGCCGCAGGGACGGGGGTTTCCAGCATCCGCCCCGGCATCAGCACGTCGCCGCACAGGTCGATTTCGGATTCATACAGCCCCTTCACAAGCGCCGCGCCCATCTCCCACACGCAGCCGTTCATCACGCGCACATCCATGCAGGCGCGCTCCGTCGCGCTCATTTGCAGCGTCGCATTGCGAATCAGCATGATTTTCTGCCCTCCACGCTTTTCTTGCACCGTACAATTCGCCGCGCAGACGGCGTTTTCCTGCATAAAAACTCCGCCGGATGTTGAATCCAGCGGAGAAGAAGGATTATTTCCCCCACAGCACGAACGCGCTGTTTTCGGGCCAAATCTGGGCGGTTTGGTTCGGGTTGTGGGACTGCGCCATCACTTTGGCATAGACATAGGCTTCGTAAAGCGTCACCTTGCTGTCCTTGTTCAGGTCGGCGTTCAGGGACGAAATTGCCGCGTTTCGGGCGAGGTTCCAGCCGTTGCCGTAGCACAGGCCGTAGGTGAACAGACCAAAGTAGCGGTCAATTTTGCCGTCACCGTTGCTGTCGTAGCCGGTGCTGACGCTCTTTTCCTCGGAGCGGCAGGCAGTGATGACGTAGTAGCCGCTCTTGGCGAAATTCGTGTCACCCGCACGGTCGATGAAGGCGGGCGCTTCCTCGCTGAGCAGTTCGCTGCCGTCCGCCGCCAGCACGACCGCTGTGCGGCTGACATCGCCGGAAAGCTGGTCATCATTGGCGAAGAGGTTGACCACCTGACTGTTGAACGCGGAGGACGATACCTGCGTCATCGTGCCGTCGCGCGCAATGAACTGCCCGGAGTGGCACGCGTCAATGATGATGACCTTCTTGCCTGGAATCTTGTCCAGCTCGGTTTTGAGGCGCGCAATCGAGACATACGTCTGGAACGTACCGACCAGCGCGGCATGGTAGCTCGTCGGATTACCGTCCGCGCCGACGCTGTTCGCGCCGTGGCCGGAGTAGTAGAAGAGCGACACGTCGTTGTAGCTGGCATTCCCGAACGTCGAGGAAATGCTGGAGAGAATCTCCTCGGCGCGGATGTTCTTCTTCACCGTCACACTGTACGGCGTCGCGGTCATGCGGCCGAGCATGGTGCGCATCCCGTCCACATCGTTTTCGCAGCCGGGCAGTTCGTTCGATTCGCCGGTATAGGTGTTGCCAATCAGCAGCGCGCGGTATGTGCCGACGGCTTCCTGATGCGTGTACGCCAGCTCATCCGACCAGTCGCCCACGCTCACGTCGCCGTTGGAGAAAATGCGCACCGGGCGCACGCGGTAATAGTACGTTCTGCCCAGCACAGCGCTGTTGTGGTAACCGTAGGCGTTGCTGACGCGCCCGTTCGCCTTGGGCGTGCCGCCGGGCGTGGTGGAAATGTACACGTCATACTTGTTCGCGCCCTCAGTCGCCGCCCACGAAATGCGGACGCTGTTTTCCTGCGCGGACACTGCCGTCAGCCCGGTTGTCTTGGGCAGCCAGACGCCCATGCCGATGTCGCCCTTGAGCGAGAAGCAGCGCCATCCCTGCGGCTGGGCGAGGCGGAAGGAGTAAACGAAGTAGTAGTACACTTCGCCGGGCTTCATCGTGGTGTCGATGTAGGTGGTCGCGGTGTCCTCGGAGACCATCAGCTTGTGGTAGCCCGTTTCGTGGAAGCCGCGGCGGTAGATGACGTAGCCCATCGCGCCGGGAATGGCATCCCACGTCAGCTTGAGGCCCGTTTCCGTCCACTCGTAGCCTGTAAACGACGGCGTTTCCATCGGGCTGCCGACCATGCGGTTGCTCGACGGCAGACCCGTAATCACATCGCCGCTGTTGAGCTTGCGCTTGGGGATAACAAGGAAGTCATACGTCTCGTTGAAGGAAATATCGCGGATGTCGCACAGGCTGCCCGTGAGGTCGGTGCGGACAATCTTGTAATCGTCCGCGTCGTGCAGGGACATGGCAACATCGTAGTGCGTCGCGCCCGCAACGGGTGTCCAGTTCAGGCGGATGGTGGAGGTATCCTTGCCGCGCGGGTCAGCAATCACGACGTCGCCCAGCGCGATATACGGGAAGGACAGCGACTGCGCGCCCTGACTGACCTGCTGTCCGCCCACGACATACAGCGCCTGAATGCGGTAGTAGTAGACCGTGCCCATGCGCGGGGTGGTGGTGGAATAGGTTGTGCCGCTGCTCTGCCCAAGGAGCGAATATTCGCTGCCCCATGCGGGCTTGTAGTAGATGGCATAGGCATTCGCGCCCTCCACCGCCGTCCACTTGAGGGTAATGCGGCCGCTGCGCTCGTAGGAGGCGGAAATGCCCGTCGGCTGCTCCAATGCACGCCCAATGATGAGGTCATCAAGTTCATCCGGCGCGATGGAAATCGTCGGTTCGGGGATTTCGGTGGCATTCGCCTCGGTCGGGGCGGGGGTAGCGGTCGGCGCATCCGTCGCGGGCACGGGGGTGTAGTCCGAAATGATTTCGTCCGTCGGCGCTTCGGTCGGATTTTCGGTGATTTCCGGCGGATTGGTGACTTCCGGCGCAGCGGTCGGCTGCTCGGTAATTTCCGGCACTTCGGTCGGTGCGTCCGTCACTTCCGGCGGATTCGTCGGGGCATCCGTCACTTCGGGAACATCGGTCGGGGCTTCGGTCGGAACGTCCGTCGGCGCGTCCGTCACTTCCGGCGGATTGGTAACTTCCGGCGTGGCGGTCGGTTCTTCCGTCGGCTGTTCCGTCGGCGCGGGCGTTTCCTTCTGCTCCGGATGCACTGGAATCGGCGCAAGCAAGTGCCCGTGCGCCGCCATCAGGTCGTCCTCCGGCTTGCGGGGAATCGCGTCATATGCAGCGGTCTGCTCGTCCGTCAGCATTTCGGTGCTGCTGGTCTTGACCCACGCCGTGCGCACAATCGCCCCATCATAGAAAGCAATCCGCACTGCGCGCTTGCTGTCCGCACGCGCCTCGGCGTAGACCGTGCCGGACACTTCGGTCACGTCCGCATCGCCCGTCAGCTGCTGATTCGCGTAGAGCTTCGCGCCGCTGCGGAGGGTCGCCAGTCCCGGCACAAACACGTCCTCGTCCGGCGTGGCGGTCGGGGCTTCGGTGGGAGCGTCGGTCGAAATCGGCGTTTCCGTCGGCGCTTCGGTGGGGATTTCCGTCGGAATTTCCGTATTCGTCGGTTCTTCCGTGGGAATTTCGGTCAGAATTGGCGTTTCCGTCGGCGCTTCGGTGGGGATTCCCGTCGGATTCGGCGTATTCGTCGGCGCTTCCGTGGGGATCTCCGTCGGAATCGCCGTCGGGGCTTCCGTCACAGCCGGCTCTTCCCCGATAATCTCCTCTATCTGCGTGCCGTCTGCCGCACTCGGCGCATCCTCCGCCAAGGCGGGGGCAGCCATCATCAGCATCAGCAGCGCCAGCATCAGCGCCCCTGCGCGGCGAAATTGCTTCTTCATCAGCAAACCTCCTCGTTCAAAATCGTGGTTTATTCCTTTTCATTATATAGCAGCCGCATCCAAAGGTCAAGCAATGCAGCATGAATGTTACAATTCGCAGAAAAATCGTGAAAAAGTCCGCAGAAAAATTCGCGCTGTCAGGCAAAACCCCTTGACAGGTGCGGCAAAATCGTGTATCATATATTGGTGTCAACGGAAAATGCTTGACAGCAAGGAGCGCTGACATGGCACAGGACGAAATCAGCAAGAAAGTCGAGCTGAATTGGCTTTCCGCGTTCTATGGCGGATTGCTGACCGACAAGCAGCGTCAGGTGCTCACCCTGCACTGCGAGGAGGATCTGTCGCTGACGGAAATCGCGCAGGAGGTCGGCATCAGCCGTCAGGGCGTGCATGAACTGCTCACCCGCGCGGCGCGGAAGATGTTCGAGATGGAGGAAAAGCTCCATGTTGCCGCCCGGTTTCAGCGCGTGGAGAACGGGCTGGAAAAATGCCGGACAATGATGCGCGAGGGCCGCTACGACGACGCGGAACGCATGATTGACGCGCTGATTCGCTTTGATCAGGAGGAAAACAATGGCCTTTGAGGGCTTGACAGAGAAATTGCAGGGCGCGCTGCGCAAATTGAGCAGCAAAGGCAAGCTGACGGAGGAGAACGTCAAGGAGGGTATGCGCGAGGTGCGTATGGCGCTGCTTGAAGCGGACGTCAACTACGCCGTCGCCAAGGACTTCATCAAGAAGGTCACGGCGCGCTGCGTCGGCACGGAAATCACCGGCACGCTGAGCGCCTCCCAGCAGGTCATCAAAATCGTCAACGAGGAAATGACCCAGCTGATGGGCGGCGAAAACGCACGCCTGACATGGTCGTCCGGACCGCTGACGGTCTACATGCTCTGCGGTCTGCAGGGCGCGGGCAAAACCACGATGGCAGCCAAGCTCGCCAACTATCTGGCAAAGCAGGGCAAGAAGCCGATGCTCGCCGCATGCGACATCTACCGCCCCGCCGCCATCAACCAGCTGCAGGTCGTCGGCAAGCAGGTCAATGTGCCGGTGTATGAACACGGCACGCAGGACCCGGTCAAGACTGCGCTGGAAGCCGTCGAACGCGCCCGGTATCTGGGCCGCGACGTGCTGATTATCGACACCGCCGGCCGCCTGCACATCGACCAGGAGCTGATGGACGAGCTCGTCCGCATCAAGGAAAATGTGCATCCGCAGGAAATCCTGCTGGTGGTTGACGCCATGACGGGTCAGGACGCGGTCAACGTCGCCCAGACCTTCAACGAGAAGCTGGACATCGACGGCGTGATTCTGACCAAGCTGGACGGCGACACCCGCGGCGGCGCGGCGCTGTCCGTCCGCGCGGTGACAGGCAAGCCCATCAAGTTCAGCGGCACGGGCGAGAAGCTCTCGGAAATCGAGCCTTTCCACCCCGACCGCATGGCAAGCCGAATCCTGGGCATGGGCGATGTGCTGACGCTGATTGACAAAGCCTCCGAAGCCTTCGATCAGGAGGACGCGGAGAAGCTCGCCAAGAAAGCCCGCACCGCCGATTTGACGCTGGATGACTTTCTCGACCAGATGCAGTCCATGAAGAAGATGGGCGGCATCAAGTCGATGCTGGAAATGCTGCCGGGCATGTCCGGCAAGGACATCGACGTGGACGAAAACGCCATGAAGAGGCCCGAAGCCATCATCCGCTCCATGACGCCGAAAGAGCGCCGCAATCCCGGTGTCCTGAACGCCAGCCGCCGCAAGCGCATTGCCGCCGGTTCCGGCACGACCGTGCAGGACGTCAATCAGCTGATTCGTCAGTTTGATCAGGCGAAGCAGATGATGAAGCAGGTAACGCAAATGAAGGGCAAAGGCCGCATGAGAATGCGCTTCCCCGGAATGCGGTAAAGCATGCGTACTCCCCTACTGCGTGGTATCATATAAATTGCTTATATGATTTCCATATAAATAACTTTCCTGAACATATTGAGGAGGAACAAACCAATGTCCGTGAAGATTCGTCTGAAGAGAATGGGTATGAAGAAGAAGCCCTTCTACCGTGTCGTCGTTGCCGACATCCACTCTCCCCGTGATGGCCGTTTCATCGAAGAAATCGGCTACTACAATCCCATGGTGCACCCCGCTGAGGTGAAGGTGGACGGCGAGCGCGCGAAGTACTGGCTTACCTGCGGCGCTCAGCCCACGGATACCGTGCGCGTGCTGCTGAAGAAGACCGGCGTCATCGAGAAGTAAGGGACTCCCTCTGCAAGATGGATCGGTGCGGTTTTGCCGCATCTGACAGCCGACAGGCAGAAAGGACGCCCTATGCGCGAATTGCTCACCTTTGTGGCGCAGTCTCTGGTCGATCATCCCGATCAGGTCGTCGTCCGCGAAACGGAAGGCCCGGAAGCCGTCATTCTTGAGCTGAGCGTGGCTGAAGAGGACATGGGCAAGGTCATCGGCAAGCAGGGACGCATCGCGAAGGCCATCCGCACGGTGGTCTCCGCTGCGACTGCCAAGAACAGCAAGCCTGTTTTTGTCGAAATTCACAAGCCGGAAGACGACGAAGCTCAGAACTGAACGTAGGCGTGGGAGCAGTGATGTTTCCACGCCTCTTTTAGATTTCGCCGCTGCGGTGCCCCCTGCATAAACACGCGAGAACTGTATGCAATCGCGCACAACTCAATCGCGCGAAAGGGTCAAGGGGCAAAGCCCCTTGCGGAGTCCAGAGGCAGCGCCTCTGGTGGAAAGGTTATTATAGATGAACGAATACCTGATGATTGGGGAAGTCCTGAAGCCGCAGGGCGTTCGCGGCGAAGTCAAAATCAAGCCCTACGCCGCCGATTTGGAGGCGTTCCATGACTGGAAAACCCTTTACCTGCTCGACGGTACGGTGTATCAGCCCATCAAGGCTTCCTGCTCCCGCGTCCACGACGGCTTCGCGTATGTCACCCTTGGCGACTGCAAAACCATGGACGACGCGGAGAAGCTGCGCGGACAGAAGCTCTACATCGACCGCGCCCACGCTCTCTCCCTCGCGGAGGACGAGGTGTACATCAGCGACCTGATCGGCTGCGCGGCGGTGGATGAAACCGGCGCAGCACTCGGCAAGCTGACGGACGTGCTCCAGCACGGCGCGGTAGACGTGTACGTCTTCCAGTCCGACAAGGGCGAATGGATGGCGCCCGCGCTCAAGGCGGTTTTCCCGGCGGTGGATGTGCAGAACCGCGTCATCCGCGTCGTGCGCGAAAAACTGGACGAGGTGGCCGTCTACAATGAGTGAAGCGCCCGCGATGAAAATCACCATCCTGACCATCTTCCCGGAGATGTTTGAGAGCGTGCTGAATTCCAGCATTCTGGGGCGGGCGCGCGCGCAGGGCATCCTCGATATCCGCTGCGTGGATATCCGCCCCTTCTCCGACCGCAAGCACAAGAACACCGATGATTACCCCTTCGGCGGCGGCGCGGGCATGGTGATGCTGGCACAGCCGATTCTGGATGCCATGCGCAGCGTGACGGGCGACGATTTTCAAGGCCGCCGCATTTATCTCGGTCCGCGTGGACGGACGCTGTCAACCGCCGTCGCCCGCGAACTGGCGCAGGAAAAGGAACTCGTGCTGCTCTGCGGCCACTACGAGGGCGTTGACCAGCGCGCGCTGGACACCTGCATTGACGAGGAAATCAGCATCGGCGACTACATCCTCACCGGCGGCGAACTGGCAGCGATGGTGCTGACAGACTGCGTGGCGCGGTTCATTCCGGGGGTGCTGGGGTCTGCCGAATCGCCGGAGGAGGAATCGTTTTCCGACGGGCTGCTGGAATATCCGCAGTACACGCGCCCGCGCGAACTCAACGGCATGGAAGTGCCGGACGTGCTGCTATCCGGCGACCACGCGAAAATCAAGGCATGGCGGCGCATCGAGTCCCTCCGCGCGACGAAGCGGCACCGCCCGGATTTGCTGGCATCCGCCGAACTGACCGACAAGGAAAAGCGTCTGCTGGAGGAATTGTGATGTTTTTGCGGAAACTCTTGGTCATCGTTGTGCCGCTGGTGCTGTGCGGGCTTTGCGTGTTCTTCCTGCCGCTGCTGGGCGGGTTCGGGCTGTGGTCGGACTTGCTGCAAGGGCTGATTCTCGGCGCGCTGCTGGCGCTGCTGCTGCCGCTTTCCGGCGCATCCCGCCGCAAGGAGCCGTTCGCGACGCTGCTCGTTGTGCCGATGATTGCGCTGATTGTCCTGCTGGCGCTGCAGCTCATGCGCGCGCTCGGCGTGGCGCTGCCGTTCCAGCCCGTGAGCGGCTGCACGATGATGATTGAATGCACGTTTCTTTCCTTCATGACCGTGCAGGCGATTCGGACGAAAACCTGATGACAGGGCTTTCCAAGCGGAAGAGAGCAATTCGCTTTTTCTCCCGCTTTTTTTCATGCCCTCTTGACAAATCTGCACGACAAGTGTATAATTCATTTTGACAATGATGTTTGTCATCAAGGCAAGCAAATTTGTCAGACGGAGGTGCTGTATGGTACTGCGAAATCGCTTGAAGGTGTACCGGGCAATGCTGAACGTCAATCAGCAGGAAATGGGGCGCTTGTGCGGCGTATCGCGGCAGACAATCAGTCTGATTGAGCGGGGGGACTATTCGCCGTCCGTCACCCTCGCCCTGACGATTGCGAAAGTCTGCGGCGCATCGGTGGAGGAAATTTTCTACTTGCAGGAGGAAACGGAACATGAAGAATGACGAAATCAGGGCTGCGAATCGTAAGGCGCTGCCGAAATTTCTACTTTTTACCCTCGTCTGTGCCGTGATTGGCGGCATCGCGGGCTACTGCGCCGCCCGATACGGGCTTGACCAGCTGTCCGGCGTTGTGTCGAACGCGAGCGCATTCTTCGGCGCGCGCATCGCCCCGTGGCTGATGGTGGCAGTCGCTGTCATCACGCCGGCGGTCTGCATTCCGATGTACCGGCACGCCAAGGCGCTGTTGGCATCATGGGACGGCGAAGATGAGGACACATCAAGCGTCATTGACGGCAAACTGTCCGCCGTCCTCTGGGCATCCAGCGCCAGCCTCGTGCTTGCGTTTTTCCTGATTGCGGCGACGTATTCCGTCGGCTTTGCGTCGTTCGACAGCTGGGAAAGCACGGTTCTCATCTTCATTGGCATTGCGGCGTTCCTTGCCATTCTGGTGGAATCCATCCTGATTCAGCAAAAGTGCGTGGATGCCGCCAAGCAGATGAGTCCCGAAAAGAAAGCGTCCATCTACGATTTGCAGTTCCAGAAAAAGTGGGTTGACGACTGCGACGAAGCCGAGAAAATCATGATTGGCAAGTGCGCCTTCAAGGCGTATTCCGCCGTCAATCGCGTCTGCGCGATTGCAGCAATTGTGCTTGCTATCTGCGCGCTTGTATTCGGCATCGGCTTCCTGCCTTCGCTGGCGGTGTGCATCATCTGGATGGTCAATCTCTCTGTTTACTGCAAGGAAGCCATGCGTTATGCCAAGGCGGGCAATAAAATTTTCTGATGGACGCCGGGAGGACATACAATGGAAACTTTTCTTCCCCTTCTCATCATCCTGTTTCTCGTCATTTTTCCGCTGTTCGCGCGGCGAAAGCGGGCGGCGGCGGTCAGGCAGTTTCTGAATCGGAAAAAGCAAAATAAGGAGAACAACGAAATGAAAGAACTGGCAAAACGGCTGATTGGCGAAGATTGCATCATTTACACCATTACCTCGGAGAGCGGCAGCATACAGGGCGTGCTGAAAGAGGTTGAAGATGGCGGCCTGGTCATCGAGAAGACGACGGGCGAGACGGAAATCGTCAATCTGGATTTCGTCACCCGCATCCGGGAATATCCGCGCAAGAAAAACGGCAAAAAGAAGAGCATCGTGCTGGATTAAAATATTCCGCAAGCGGGAACATTTCGTGTTTTTCATTCGTTGGATGAGTGGAAACCCTAAAATATCCCGCAAAAGGAGTTGATTTCCCATGATGAAGTTTATGAAGCGTTCCCTTTCCTTGCTGATTTCGGCGATGCTGCTGCTGGGCTGTTTCGCCCTTGCGGAGGAAGCGCCGCTGCTGCCGATTGCCATCGTGTCCTACGACCTGACGGACGAGGCGACAACCGCCGCGCTGTCCGCCCTCATCGAGCCGAAAGAGAACGCCCTGACCCGCTGGGAGCGCGTTGTGCTGTCCGACGGACGCGAAGCGTGGGTCATCTGCCAGTTTGACCAGACGACCATGTCCAACGCATGGAGCCGCGTCATCGACGCCGAAACGCAGGAAGTCCTGCAGGAGGACACGACCGACACCGGTTTCTTCGCTACCGCGCAGACCCGCTGGGAGAGTGCAAAGGGCATCTATGCGCTGTGGAGCATTCAGGACAAGATGCTGTTTGACCGCCTGTACGCCATGGCGCCCTGCTACGGCGAACCCGTCGAAGGCGATTTGACGCAGGAGGAAGCCCTTGCCGCTGCGCTGAACGTGACCGGCCTGACCGCCGCGGATTACGACGCGGTCGGCTACGGCTACATCATGGGCAGCAGCGAGCAGAACGGTACTTGGCAGGTGTTCTTCGTGAAAGGCAACGACGTTGTCTCCACAGTGAATCTTGACGCGCGCGACGCGACGATTCTGCTGGTTGAGCCGGACGAAGAAGGAAACGGGTAACAGAAATTGAGCCGCCGAGCCTTGCGGAAAATGCAGGGCTGGGCGGCTTTTTGCTCACATGGAGGATGCGTATGCGAAAGGTGCTTGCGGGTTTTCTTACCCTGCTGATGCTCTGCGCGGGTGCGTCTGCGGAATCTTTGCCGCCGAAGCTGCTGCCGGAATCATATTTTCTGGCGGATATCCAGCGCAATTATCCGGATTGGTCTGTCCGTGTCTCAACACGCTACGGTTCAGGGCGCTATGAGGGCGAAATGGCGCAGTACGCGGAAGTTTCGCTCTATCGCATCACCGATGAAGCGATTGAACTGCTGGAGCTGACCGCCCTCGTCAACCCGATTCGCGAGGGCGACGACGTGCCGTGGTCTGTCCACGCGCTGATTCCGGTAGAAATCGTCCCCGGCGCGGCGGACACTCTACGCGCCATGACCGCAAAGGAAATCTTCGATTACGGCGTTGGGGCGGCGTTTACCGAAGCGGCGCGGAATCTGCTTGTCCCCAGCCTGCGCGCGGCGGATGAAACCGTCACCCAGCTGATGTCCTGTTCGCGGTTTCTCTTCTGCATCACGGAAAACAGCGCAGGGCAGTCGATTCTGCGCCTTGCCCAATGGGACGGCAGCGGCTACACGAACGTCACCGCCACCCTGCCGCAGCCGCACCTGTCCTTCAACACTTCGCACTCCTACAATGACCACATGGAGCTTTGGGTGAACGCGGACGATTGGGTCTATCCCCGCTATGACGCGGAGGTCGGGTGGCATATCAATCACTTCTTCATCAATGACTCAAATCTCGTCGTTTTCCAGAATCGCATTATCGAAGGGGAGATTGAGGAATGGTATCAGGACAACAATTCGGAGCATTACGGTCGCCTCACCCTTCCCCATTCTCTGACTGAGGTGGATTTTGCCACCTTCCCGCAAACGCTTGACGAAGTTCTCGCCTACATGGACTACACAGACGTCGCCTGCACCGCGCACGATGACACGCCCCTCTACGCCGCCCCGGATGGCGGGGTACTGGCGTACTGCTACACGCGCGTGCCGATGGTGGTCATCAGCGAAAGCGGCGACTGGCGCGAAGTGCAGCTTGGCGGCGACGCGGACGGGCTGCGCTGCTGGGTGCGTGCGGCGGATTTGGCGTTCGGCGCGGACACGGAGAACGTGGTCTGCACCTTCCCCACGCATGAGGAAGTTGATAGGGCGCAGGAGGCGGTGTCCTTCAGCGGCAAGGCGCTTCCCTTGGCGAAAGGCTGCGCATGGTGGATGATTGGCACCATGGCAGATGGCGATTATCTGATGATGTTCGCGGATAACGAGGAGATATTCGTGGGCACAGCCCTGCCATCGGCGTTCAGCGGGATTGGGCAAACGGAGGATGACGACGATTGGGATGATGAGGGCTGGGATGACGATTGGGACGACGAAGAAGCTACGGAATGGGATGACGCGGTGGATGCGGGCATTGGGTGATTGAAACGAAAAACGGGGTCAGCGGCTGATGGTGGCTGCTGACCCTGTTGCGATTCGGTCGCGCCCATTTGGCGCGACAATGTGCGAGTAGCGGATAGAGCGAGTTGGGGGCGCGTCTGCGGACGCGCGAAGTTTGGGGCAGGGACGCTTCGCTGCCTGCGCCTTGTTGACTTGTCCTTTGGGGTTGGTCGGACGAGAAACAGTTGGGGCGTTGCCCCAAACCCCACAAGGGACGCTGTCCCTTGACCCTGCAAGGGGGAATCCCCCCTTGACCCCTCCGCGCGATTGAGTTGGTCGCTTTTCCCTACTTTTTCCGCGTGTTTATCCTCTTTTTCCCGCCTTACTTCGCGAAATACATCTTTTCTTCCATCGTAAACAGTGTGTCCTTCTGCACCTTCTCCCAAATCCGAACCCAATCTTCCCCTTCCGCCAGCACCGGTCGGAAGTCATTCACGCCCTCCGCGGCTCGTCCACTGGTCAAAATCGGAATCACATCCACCTCACACCCGACGTACGCCTTCCCCCTGAACCGCAGCCGTACCTGCGCGACCATGGCGTCAAATGTCGTCAAATCATGCGTTCCGCCGAACATCAAGTTCCCGAAGCTATAAAACACAACCGCGCCACCCACGCTGGTCAAGCCCTGCACGACGTGCGGATGATTGCCGACCACAATGTCCGCGCCCGCCGCGACTGCCCTATACGCCATTTCCTGCTGGAGGGCGTTGTGCTTATCGTCGTACTCCGTGCCCCAGTGGCAGCTGTACACAATCACGTCGCAGCCCTGTTCGCGCAAACGGTTGATATCGCGGGCAATCACAAATTCGTCGTTCTTGTAGGTGGTTTCGCGGCAGCCCGCGAAGCCGATTTTGTGCCCGTTTTTCTCCCAGACGTAGGTATACCCGTAGCCGCTGAAGGGCATCCCCGCGTCGATGAGCGCTTGCCGCGTGGATTCCTCGCCCGCCGTACCGTAGTCGCCATGGTGGTTGTTGGCAATGTTGACCTGCTCAATCGACCCCTGCCAAAGCGCTTCGGTGTAGCCCGGCAGCCCGCGGAAGCGCCACAAACGGCCGGTCTGTTCGCCCTTGCCGTCGTCCTTGAGCGCGCATTCAAGGTTGATGAAGGTCATGTCATCGTGCGCAAACAGGCTTTGCATGCCGCTGAACGGGTACGCCATGCCGTATTGATTGAGGTATGTCGGCAGGCTGTCAGGATCGTTCCACCAGTATTCGCGCGTTCCCAGCACGGCGTCCCCGCCGAGGGTCAGCACGAGTTCGGTTTCATCGGCGGATAAAGCCGGCACGTCGGTCGGCGCGGTCACATCCGCCTGCACCTTATCGCTGACGGCGGCAGCTTGCAGCGTGCGATTCTCCGGGTCATCGAGGATGAACAGACGCGTGCCGTAGGGCAGGTGTGTCCATAAGTAGTAGACGTTGACGCCGGTTGCATCCACCGCGCGCGGAATGCGGACGCACCCGTGCGAGCCCTTCTGCCCCAGCACCGGTTCTTGGTCGGAGAAGTCCTTCTTCGTGCGCTGCGCCTTGTAGCCCAGCTGGTGGATGAGGTTGCCGCCGTCGTAGCGGATGGCGTACTCGTAGTGATAGCCGCTGTCCTCGAAGTCGCTGACGCGTTCGACGGTGATGAACGCGCCCGCCGCCGTTTCGCGAATCAGCCGATTCTTGCCCGCCAGCCCTGTCGAAATCGTCAGCGTCGTAATGCACTTGCCGCGATAGAACACCTTCATCCGCTGCGTCTGCTTGTCCACCACCAGCCCGAAATCGCTGTTCGGCGTGACAGTTTTGAGCCGTTTCATCGGCACCCAGCCCTCGATATACCCGCCGGATTCGTGCTGCCACGCGCCGATGTACGCCCAGCCGCCCTCAACCTTCAGCACCTCGATGCCTTGGCTCTGCCCGTGGAGCGTCCCCAGTGCCTTGCCATTCGTCGAAGGCTTGTCATACACCTTCTGATGGCTGACCGCCGCAATGTCCACCACGACGCTCGGCTTCATCATCATGTCCCACATTGCCGCGTCGTCCATGTCCCACGTCGGCATGATGCTGCCCGTTTCCGCCACTGGAATGACGGGGCGCGCGCCTTCCTTCACCGTCACACGCACATCGCGCACATACGTCGGGTTGCTCTCCGCGTAGAAGCGCAGCAGGTAGTCCCCTTCCGCCACCTTTTTGCCCTTCACGCGCCCGTTCCAGCTGACTTTCGTCGTGCTGCCGAACGTCTTTTTTAGCGTGTCGAGCTTCGTGTTCAGGTCATCCGCCGCGTAAATGTCCATGACGACCGCGCCCGTGCGCACCGGCTTGGCCTCGCAGAACCAGTCGTCCGTGTCCAGATACAGCGTGTCGCTGCTGCGGAGCGCGAAAAGCAGCGCCTGCTTCGCCTTGCCGACCGTTACATTGATTTGCGTCTCCTGATTTCCGCGCGCCGTCACCAGCAGCGCGTGCAGCGTGTAGCTTCCCGACGGCAGACGCTCCTCGTTTTCGCCCAGTCCGTCCCACATGAACGTCGTCGTGCCGCGCTTTGCTTCCCGCGTGATGGTGCGGTACGTTCCGTAGTTGTCGCTGAGCGTCAGCGTCAGGAGGCCCGTCTGGTCGGTTTCCACCGTAATCTGGTTTTCTTCAAACCCGATGATTTCCTTCTCCACCCGTACTTGAAAGCCCTCTGCTTGTGCGCTTCCCACCAGCGCCAGCAGCAGCAAAATGCCCAGCAGCAGTCCTTTTTTCCACACGTTGCCTATACTCACGATTGCGTCTCCTTTTCTCTCTTCCTCAACCCAAAATCCCGAAAAATCGGATTTTGTCATTTTCCCTCTTGACAAACCCTTTGCTGTTTGGTATAATCATTCTTGCGCTTGCGGCCGTGGCGGAATTGGCATACGCGCACGTTTGAGGGGCGTGTCCAGCAATGGGTACGGGTTCAAGTCCCGTCGGCCGCACCAAAACCTTCTGAGTTTTGCTCGGAAGGTTTTTTGTGTGCTCTTTTTCTGCCTGAACATCAAATTTTCCTCCATTCTCACGATTTTCCGCGCCCATCGGTATTCCCTTTGCTCCGATACAAATCAACTAACAGTAGTGTGCACCCGAAGGGGTCAAGGGGGCGATCGGAAAGCCCCCTTGTCGCCGCCGCAGCGGCGATTCCCCCTGCAACAAAAAAAATCAAGCCGCAAAAGCGCAAAAAGCAGACTGCCCTGCTCACTCCCGCACGGGGAGTGGAATCGCCCACGCCATATCCGCGCTGTCCTCCCCCGTCTGCGGCGCAAGATACACCTGCTCCGGATACGCATCCTCGTGCGAAAATACATAGTCCGCAACCCCGCTGCCAACGCCCCAGTTGCCTTCGCCGTAGCCAAGACTTGCCCGCAGCGGCTTCCCGTCCGCATCCACCAGCGTCAGCCCGTACACCCATGAACCGACCATGTCCACGTCATCAAAGGGCATCACCGTGCCGTCCGGGAATACATACCCTTCGCCGTTTTCGGCGCGGAACGCTTCCCGCTGCGCGTCCGAAATCTCGTATCGCACCGTCACATACAGCTTCACCGGCGTATCGTCCGCCGATTCCACCCACGCCGCCGTGCCGTCGGGCAGAATCACCCGCTCGCCGTCCGCATAGTGCGTCACGGGCGCGTCGCAGTTCAGCGTGAACGAAACAATGCCCGCGTCCGGCTTGCGGAACGTGCCGTCCTCCTTCAGCATCGACTGCCACGTTTCGTAGTCATAATGCTGCTTTTCGCCAATTGGCAGATCAATCTGCACATCGCCCGACAGGAACACGCCGACCTGATCCAGCCGGTACATCTCGCTCACGACAATTTCGCCGTTCTCATCGCCCGCCCACGTTTCGCCGCCGGATAGCCCCGGCATATCGACGTTCTGCCCGTTCAACCACAGGTTGTCCGTCCACCAGCCAACCGGCGCGTGGTCAAACGCGGTGATTTCCTGCTCGTTCAGCATCCGCCGCCCGGTATCCACGTTCGTTTCGCCCAGCAGGTGGTCGCAGCTCATGTCGCGGATGGAATAGCGGACATAGAGCGTCATGCCGTCATAGACCGCTTCTTCCACGCGGACGCGGTAGCCGCTTGTCTCCACCTCCGCCAAATCGTGCGCGATGTACGCCGATGCCTGTGCGCTCGGCTCAAAATCCTTGCCCCAGAACACTTCCAGCAGCCGCGGATTCGCCGTCGTCGCGACTGCCAGTCCACCCAGCAGCCCCAGCGTGATGAGCATCACCAGCATCATCCGCCGAAATCGTCCGCCCTGACGCGGCACATGGCGCGGACGGCGCGGCTTCTCCGCCGCCTCCACCGAAATCGGCAGTTCGGTGCCGTCAAACGGCTCGTCCTCCATCTGCCCAAACGCCGCCAGCATTGCCTGATGGAAGCGCTCCGGCACTTCGCCCGTGTCCTCTTCCAGCAACTTTTTCATCTGCTCGTCCGTCACGTTTCCACCTCCCTCAGCAGCGTTTCCATCCGCTTTCTTGCGTGCATCAGCCGCGTTTTGACCGTCCCCTCCGGGATATCCAGCATCTGCGCGATTTCCGGCACGCGCCAGCCGTCCAGATAATGCAGCGTCATGCAGACGCGCATCTGCGGCGTTAGTTCCGCCAGCGCGTCCATCACCGCCATGTGGTCGATGGCGTCGCTCTGCGGCGCGGGCATCTCTTCGGGGATGTCCGTCAGCGTCGTGCGCTGCTTCCGCCGCAGCAGTTCCGTGCAGGTGTTCGCCACAATCCGGCACAGCCAGCTCCGGAACGCCGCCATATCTCGCAGCGTGCCGCGCTTCTGCCACGCCCGCAGCAGCGCCTCCTGCACCGCGTCCTCGCAGTCGCTTTCGTTGCGAAGCATCGCGTAGCTGATATGGTACAGCAGCTTCTCGATTTTCAGCGCTTCCGTCTGAAACGTGCGCGCATCCACCGCCGCACCTCCTTCCATTTGTTCTCCGATATATAGACGTTTGAGCGCGCCTTTTCGTTCACTGATTTTTGAATTTCTTTGCCGTTTTTTCGCGGATTTTTCTCCTCCGCTTGCATTTCCGCCCGCATTGCGCTACAATATCCGAAGGGGTCAAGGGTTCGACCGCAGACTTCGTCTGTTTTCATTGCCCCCTTGCCGCCTCCGCAGAGGCGATTCCCCCTGCCCCGGAAAAATTCCATTTGGGAGATAGCATCCCAAAACAATGAGGTACTTGCGCATGGCACTGAAAGAGAAAGCCCTCCGCCGCTTAGGCGAAAAGCTCACCGCCGCAAACATCCCCTTTGCCGCCGGCGGCGAATGGCTGCGCTGCCAGTTAGGGCAGTCCGCCGTCTACCACACGTTCGACATTGTGGTATCCTCTGCTGATGCCGCCCGTGCCGACAAAGTGCTGACGAAGCTCGGTATGCGGCAGGAGCAGCCCGCGCCGGACGGCGTTTTCTGCTGCCACTATCATTTCGACGGCGCGGATGTGACGCTGCTGGCGGCGGATGTGGCGCTGGAAACGAGCGGCAGCGCAGTCGTTCTCGGCACGAGTATCCCCCTGCTGACCGAAAGCGCATGGGATGCCGTCGCACAGCTTCTCCAATAATCATGTACGGAGGTTCTTTTTATGAGCAGACTGGGTGATTTAATCCGCACGGAGCGGCTTCGCTCCAAGATGACCCCGAAGCAGGTGGCGCGCAAGTGCGGCGTGTCGGAAAGCTACCTGCTGGCGGTGGAAGCCGGAACGAAGATTATCGCGGACGACCAGGCCCGCCGCATCCTGAAAACCATCGGCTTGCGTGAGCAGACCGAAGCGGACTTCTCGCTGGATGACATCGCCGCGACGGTGGATTTGGCGAGTGCATCCCCCGCGGTGGCGAAGGCAGTCGAGCGCCCGAAGCCCCAGCCGGAATACGAGCTTGTCGCAACGACGAAGACGGCCGGCAAGAAGCAGGACGACGATACTGACAAGGACGAGAACGTGACGGGCAGCGTCTGGCTGGACGCGCTGACGAGCGTGCTGAAGCGTGTGCCGATTATGAACGCGGTCATGCAGCCGGTGGATTATCGCCTGATGCCGATTCAATCCGGCAAAATCGAGGGTGCGAAGCCGGACAAGGTGTTCTACTTCCTCGCGCCGGACGATTCCATGCGCGGCTTCCGTATCCACTCCGGCGATTTGGCGCTGATTGTCCCCGCCCGCAGCCCGATTGACGGCGCAATTATGCTGGTTGAATACAACAGCCACCGCTTCCTGCGCAAAATCAAGAAGCTGAACGATTACAGCGTCCTCCTGCAATCCTACGACCGCGAATACGAAGCCGTCGAAGCCCAAATCAGCGAGTGCAGCTTCTTAGGTCGCGCGTCGAAGCTGGAGATTACGTTGTAAGGGGGAGACCCAAGGGGCGCTGCCCCTTGACCCTGCCAAAGGGTCTTCGACCCTCTGGACTCCCGTTCGCGCGATTCAGTTGGTGACACTCTCTGGCTATGCCCGCGTGTTTATCCTATGAACCTGCGGTTCAAGTCAAGTGTGGGAGTGTGCACTGCGAAGGGGTTAAGGGGGCGACCGCAGACTTCGTCTGTTTTCATTGCACCCTTGTCGCCTCCGCAGAGGCGAAATCCCTGCAACACAACAAATCAATCAACTTAGAAACAAGGAGTATTGTTTGAAGCATTCATTCTTCTTTCAATCGGCATCGGCGTAAACCGGGAGGTTTGCGCTGACCGCATTCCTCCCGGCTGATGAAGCACTTGTTCCCTCATCAACGCCGAATATCAGGAGGAATTTCCCCATGAACCGCGAAAACAAGCGGAAGCTCTACGATAAGCACTACTACAAGACCCACCCCTGCGACGAAGCCTTCACCTGCAAGCGCTGCGGGCGGCTCGTCGTTCCCGAAGGCGCGGGCAGCGACCACCGCAACCATTGCCCTTACTGCCTGTGCTCCGTTCACCTTGACAACGCCCCCGGCGACCGCGAAGCCGACTGCGGCGCGCTGATGGAACCCATCGGCGTGTGGGTGCGTAAAAACGGCGAATGGGCGCTGCTCCACCGCTGTCGGATGTGCGGCACGATTCACGCCAACCGCGTCGCGGCGGATGATAACCCACTGCTGCTGATGTCGCTGGCGTCGAAGCCACTCGCCTGTCCGCCTTTCCCGCTGGATAAGCTGGAGGAGATGGCGGCGCTCTGCGGCGTGTCGATGGAGGAATAACACTATCCCACACCTATCCCCATCACAAACACAATCCCCCGACCTGTCAACGCAAGTCGGGGGACTTTTTGTGCTGTTACCGTGGCTTATTTTGCTTTTTCCACCGTGCAGGGGTACTTGTCCATCAGCACGGACAAATCCTGCTTGCTGCCGCCTAAGTCATTGTAGCGGGTCAGCAGGGTTTTCACGTCCGCGCTGGGAATCTCCACGCTGCCTGCCCGCTCTGCGCCGTCCATCGTGTTGACGAATACGACCTGCATCGTCGTGGCGTTTTTCGCCTTCGACAGCGCCGTTACGATGGAAAAACTCTCGCTGGACAGCACAAGCGTGTAGTCCTCCATGAAAATCCCGTCGTAGTCGGTGATGGCAGGTTTGACGGCGAACGTGTAGCACTTTTTGTCAACTGTCACGCGCACTTCATCCGCCTGAAAGGAATCGAACATCGAAAGTGACAGGCAAAGCCGGAACGTCGCAACCTCTTCATCGGGGAGGATGATATAGTCAAGGTACGCGACGAGTTCATCCTCGCCGAATTCGCCCTGATAGGGGGCAAGCGCCGGCCGCACGACCGTGTCCGCCGTACCGGGAACAGTATAGGTCATGGCGTCGGGGGTGTCCTTGAGGGCGTAGAAGTCGAATTCCGCGAAGGCGGCGGTGCAAGAGAGGGTGATGGCGGCTGCCAATGCAAGCAATTTCTTCATGATGACCTCCTTGTGGTAGGAGTATCATAGCATATTTCCTGTGTTTTCGCAAGAATGGGCTGGAAATTGTTACAATTCGCAAGGGTCTCCCGGATAAACACGCGGGCATCGCCTGAGAGTGTCACCAACCCAATCGCGCGAAAGGGGCAAGGGAGGGGACTTCGTCCCGTTTCATTCTCCCTTGCGGAGTCCAGAGGCAGAGCCTCTGGTGGAGTTTAAGGGGCAACGCCCCTTCGCCTCCCCCCTCCCCCTTACTTCGGCTTTCTTTCCGCGTCGCAGTAGATGCAGCGGTAGATGCGGCGGGCGCGGTCGGTCAGGCGGAAGACCTGATCGAGGGAAGGCTCGACGGTCGTGATGCAGCGCGGGTTCTTGCAGCGGATGACGTTCACCAAGCGTTCGGGAAGCTCCAAGCGCTTCTTTTCCACCACCACGCCGTCTTTGATGATGTTCACCGTCGTGCCGGGGTCAACAAAGCCCACGACGTCCAAATCAATGTCGATTTCGTCGTCAATCTTGATGATGTCCTTCAGCCCCATGGCTTCGCTGCGGGCGTTCTTGATGATGGCGACCGGGCATTGCAGCTCGTCCAGATGCAGATAGCGGTAAATGTCCATCGCGCGGCCCGCCTTGATGTGGTCAAGCACAATGCCGCGGTGAATCGCGTCAATCTTCATACAATCCCTCCAGCAGCGTCGAAATCAGCGCCATACGCACAAAACGCCCGTTGCGCACCTGCTCAAAGTACATGGCGCGCTGGTCAGCATCCACCTTGGTGGAAATCTCGTTCACGCGGGGCAGCGGGTGCAGTATCGCCATGTCGGGCTTTGCCGTTTTCAGCTTGTCCGGGTCAAGGATGTAGGTGTCCTTCAGGCGAATGTAGTCCGCCTCGTTGAAGAAGCGTTCCTTCTGCACGCGTGTCATGTACAGCACGTCCAGTTCGGGCATAACCTCCTCCATCGTCTCCACCTCGCGGAAGGGGATGCCATCATCTGCCAGCTTCTGCGTGATGTATGCCGGCACGCGCAGTTCCGTCGGCGAAATCAGCACAAACTCCACGCCCGGATAGCGGCTCATGGCGCCAATCAGGCTGTGCACCGTGCGCCCGAATTTCAAGTCGCCGCACATACCGATGGTCACATGCCCCAGTTCTCCGCGCGCCGTGCGAATCGTCAGCAGATCGATCAGCGTCTGCGTCGGGTGATTGTGTCCGCCGTCGCCCGCGTTGATAATCGGCACGCGCGAAGTCAGCGTTCCCGCCATCGGCGCGCCTTCCTTCGGGTGACGCATGGCGATGATGTCGCAGTAGCAGCTGACCGTGTGAATGGTGTCCATCAGGCTTTCGCCCTTCGTCGCCGACGACGTATCCGCCGACGAGAAGCCCAGCACGCTGCCGCCCAGCGACAGCATCGCCGATTCAAACGAAAGCCGCGTGCGCGTACTCGGCTCAAAGAACAGCGTCGCCAGAATCCGCCCGTGCATCGTGTCGCGGTATGCCGCCGGATTCGCCTTCATTTTGTCCGCCAGATCCAGAATGCTCTCGATTTCGTCCACCGACAAATCAGTAATGTCAATCAAATGACGCAAGCGCAAAACTCCTTTCTATCTATCAGAGGGATACCTTTTTGTCCAGCATCCAGCCGCACCCGAACAGACTCAGCAGCACAATCGCCAAGTCGTACAGGGCATACGGCAGCATCTGCGGAATCATGTCCGCAAACGTCGTAATCGTGATTTCCGCGTTCGGGTCGTTCACCGTGGTGAAAACGAGGTTCTCCACCGGGTTCGGCAGCAGCCCCTGCAAATAGCTCAGCCCCCAGTACACGCCGATGAAAATCAGCAGCGCGACCCACGTCCGCCACTTCTTGTCGCGGAAGAGTGTGTGGCTGAGGGTGATGGCGAAATACGCCATCGCAAAGAACGTCAGCAGCGACAGCAGCATCAACACCAGATAGAACGCAACCGCCAGCACAATCTGTCCAGTCTGAACGCCCTGATTCACCCGCAGGAAGATGTCCATCATGCGCAGGAAGCTCTGCCAGTCGTCCTCGTGCATCATAATGAGCGACAAATCCAGCGCACCCAGCGCGCCGCACACGCCGCCCAGCAGGATGCCGTTGACAAACGTGTACAGGTACTTGCTGCCCATGATTTTCAGCCCGGAATTGGGCGTCATGAAGATAAGATACGCGCTTTTTGCTTTCAGTTCACTCGCATAGCTTGCCACACCGCGGACGAAGATGTACACCGCCGCACCGTAGCTCGCAAACATCATCAGCACCGCCGCAATGACGACGTGCTCCATATGGTCAACGCCCAGCGAAATGAGGAAGTACATTTCCAAGACCGCAATCACGCCCAGCACCGTCAGCAGCGACGTGCGGGCGCGGCGGAACTCATACTTGAGCAGCTTCCACATGCTTCTCTTCCTCCTTTCCGCCGTAAATCGACAGATACAGGTTCGTCAGCGAGCCATGCTTCTCTTCCAGCGCCGCGCGGTCGCCGATGCGCTCCAATACGCCGTTCTTCATGAAAATGGCGACGTCGATATACGCATTCAGCTCGTCCACCAAGTGGGTGGAGATAATCATGGTACGTCCGTTTTCGCGGTTGCGGATGATTTCCTCCACCACCTGCTTGCGCGTCAGGATGTCCACCCCGTTGAGCGGTTCGTCAAACATCATCACCTGCGCGTCGCGGCTGAGGGTGAGCGCAAGACGGACTTTGGCGTTCATGCCGGAGGAGAGCGTGCGAATCTTGTCCTTCGGGTTCAGCTCCATGCGCTGAAGGGCTTCCTCGTACCGCCTTTCATCGAAGTCCTCGAAGAAATCCGCATAGTACTTGCCTGCGTCCGCGATGCTCATGTAGGAGTAGAAGTAGCTTTCCGTCGGCATGTAGGCGATGTGCTTCTTCGTTTCCGGCCCGACCGCCACGCCGTCGAGCGTGATTTCGCCGCTGGTCTGCTTCGTCAGCCCGGCAATCATCTTCATCAGCGTCGTTTTGCCGCTCCCGTTCGGGCCAAGCAGCGCATACGTTTTCCCCTTCTCGAAGGTCAGGGACAAATCCGACACCGCCAGCTTATTTTGATACCGGCGCGTCAGGTGCTGAATATCCAGCATTGAGATTCCTCCTTTGGTTGGCATTCCAATACGCTTTTCAGCGAACGCTGAGAAGCGTATTACCCGTTCATCCAGCTTTCGTCCGAGGGGTTCTGGCGGAACTTTTTCAGGCGGGCAATGTCTTCAGGCTTGATGTACCCTTCTTCCGCCGCGACTTCGCACAGCGTGTCGAAGTTGGACAGGCTGTGGTTGATGACGTTTGCCGCTGCCAGACGGTCAAGCCCCTTCTGCATTCCGTAGGTGAAGATGGATGCCACGCCGAGAACCTCCGCGCCGGCTTCGCGCAGCACGTCCACGACCTCCAGCACAGAGCCGCCGGTGGAAATCAGGTCTTCGACGACGACGACCTTCTGTCCCTTCTCCAGCTTGCCCTCGATCTGGTTTCCGCGCCCGTGATCCTTATGCCCCGAACGGACATAGCCCATCGGCAGGTTCATCAGGTGCGCGGTGATGGCAGCATGCGCAATGCCCGCCGTGGACGTGCCCATCAGCACCTCCACATCCGGGTAATACTCCTCGATGACCGCCTTCAGCGCCGTTTCCACGTCCGTGCGGACGGCAGGCGCAGTCAGCGTCAGGCGGTTGTCGCAGTAAATCGGCGACTTAATCCCGCTCGCCCAAGTGAACGGTTCATCCGGCCGCAGAAACACCGCGGAAATCGACAGCAAATCCTTCGCAATCATCTTTTCGACATTCTGATTCATAGAGCAATACTTCCTTTCTTACTTATAGGGAGACGCCAGAGGCTCTGCCTCTGGACTCCGGCAGGGCTCTGCCCTGCACCCGCGAAGGGTCTTCGACCCTCTCGACACCCTTTTCGCGATTCAGTTGGTGACACTTTCAGGCAGTGCCCGCGTGTTTATCCTATGAACCTTCGGTTCAAATTGAGCATGGGAAACCCCAAAAGTAGCGGCGCCGAAGGTTTCCAAAGGGCGATCGCAGACTTCGTCTGTTTTCATTGCCCTTTGGTCGCCTCCGCAGAGGCGATTCCACTGCAACAATATCAATCAGTTACAAAAGGAACCCCAGCTTACTCGCCCAAGAATTCCTTCACACACCGCTCATATGCCGCCACCGGATCCGCCGCCGCCGTAATCGGCCGCCCGACCACAATGTAGTCGCTGCCGCCCAGCCGCGCCTTTGCTGGCGTCATCACGCGCACCTGATCCCCCACGTCGCCGTCGGCAAAGCGAATGCCCGGCGTCACCGTCAGGAAATCCTGACCGCAGGCTTCCTTCACCAAGGCGGCTTCCAGCGGCGAACAGACCACGCCGCTCAGCCCCGCCGCTTTCGCGTTCTGCGCGTACTTCTTCACCGTCTCCGGCATCGTCGCGTTGATGAGCAGCTCCTGCTGCATCCGCTCTTCACTCGTCGAGGTCAGCTGCGTCACCGCCAGCAGCACGCCGCAGGAGCCGTCTTCCTTCGTCAAGCCCTCTTTCGCGGCTTCCATCATGGCAATCGTGCCTGCCGCGTGCAGGTTCGTCATGTCCACATCCAGCTTCGAGAGCACCTTCATCGCCTTTTTGACGGTGTTCGGAATGTCGTGCAGCTTCAGGTCAAGGAAAATCTTGTGTCCGCGCGCCTTGATTTCGCGCACAATGTCCGGGCCTTCGGCATAGAACAGCTCCATGCCGATTTTCACAAACGGCTTGCGCCCCGTGAACTGGTCAAGGAACGCGAGCGTCTTTTCCTTGTTTTCAAAGTCAAGGGCAATGATAACATCCTTCGCCATGGTGAAAGTCCTCCTTCATTATACTCGTTGAATACCCGACAAGCGTTCGATGCCGAGGCGCTCCATTTCGCGCGGCAGATCGTCGATGATTTTCTTGCACGCATACGGGTCAGTGAGGTTCGCCGCGCCGACCTGCACCGCCTTCGCGCCCGCCATCATCATCTCGATGACGTCCTGCGCGCTGCTGATGCCGCCCATGCCGATGACCGGGATGCTGACCGCGCCCGTCACCTGATACACCATGCGCACCGCCACCGGGAACACACCCGGCCCGGAGTAGCCGCCCATGACGTTCGCCAGCACGGGGCGGCGGCGCTTGAGGTCAATGCGCATCCCCAGCAGGGTGTTGATGAGCGACAAGCCGTCCGCGCCCGCCTCTTCGCACGCTTTCGCGATGGACACAATGTCCGTCACGTTCGGCGACAGCTTCATGTAGACAGGCTTCGTCGCCACTTGCTTGACGGCGCGGGTGATTTCCGCCGCCGCGTCGGGGTTCGTACCGAACGCCATGCCGCCGTGCCGCACGTTCGGGCAGGAGATGTTGATTTCGAGAATTTCAACCTGCTCTTCCTTCGTCAGCAGCTCGACGCAATGAACGTATTCCTCCACCGAGAAACCGCTGATGTTGGCGATAATCGGCTTATGGAAGATTTTCCGCAGTGCGGGCAGTTCGTGCGCGATGACGTGCTCCACGCCGGGATTCTGCAAGCCGACAGAGTTCAGCATCCCGTTCGGGCATTCCGCAATGCGCGGCGTTGGGTTGCCGAAGCGGCTTTCCGCCGTTGTGCCCTTGAAGGACAGGCTGCCTAAGATGTTGATGTCGTAATACGGGGTGAATTCCTGCCCGAAGCCGTATGTGCCGCTGGCGGGAATGACCGGGTTGTCCAGCGTCACGCCGGACAGGGTAACGCGCAAATCCTTGCTGCTCACCAGATGACCTCCTCTCGCACCAGCACCGGACCGTCCTTGCAGATTCGCTTGTAGCCGCCCTTGACCTTGACCGTGCAGCCCATGCACGCGCCGAAGCCGCAGCCCATGCGCTCCTCGAAGGAAAGCTGTGCCGGATGGTCGTCCGCGTTCATAATCGCCTTGAGCATCGGCAGCGGCCCGCACGCACAGATGTCGGTGAAGTCGATTTCCGGCAGTGCATCCGTCACAAGTCCCTTGATGCCCGCTGACCCGTCCATCGTCGCCAGCACAAACGGCGCGCCGAGCTTCTCCACATCCTCGCGCAGGAACACCTCGTCCGCCGTGTTGAACCCTGCCAGCACGGTCGGGTGCTTGCCCGCTTGCATAAGGCAGCGGCACAGCCCCACCATCGGCGGAAGCCCCACGCCGCCGCCAATCAGCAGCGGACGCTCCCCGCAGCGGGTGATGTCGAAGCCGTTGCCCAGCCCGGTCAGCAAATCGAGTTCCATGCCGGGACTCATGCGGCACATGGCGTCCGTACCGTTGCCGACGACCTTGTAGACCAGCGTCAGCGTCTCACTGTCCCAGTCGCAGACGGAAATCGGGCGGCGCAGGTAGAAGCCCGGCACCTGCACCTGAACGAACTGCCCCGGCGCGGTGATGGCGGATGTGTCCCCCTGAAGCACCATGCGGTAGACGCACGATGTCAGCGGGGTATTCTGCTTGATGGCAAAGCGCATGTTGTTACTCCTTCCGGCTCAACGCGTTATACGCAATCTTGTCGCCGCAGACGGTCAGGCGGCACGCGGCGTGAACCTCCCAGCCCTCAAAGGGGGTTGCGTGCCCTTTCGAGAGGAAGGTGTTCGGGTCAATCTTCTCCTGTGCGTGCAGGTCAAACACGGTCACAGCGGCTTTGTCGCCCACCTGCATCCCGCCCTCAATGCGGAAGCGGCGGCGCGGCGCATCCGCCATGCGGTCAATCAGCATTTCCAGCGGCATTTCTCCCGTTTCCACCAGATAGGTGTACAGCAGCGGGAACGCCGTTTCAATCCCGACGACGCCCATTGCAGACCCGCGCAGCCCTTTCGCCTTTTCCTCGGCGGAATGCGGCGCGTGATCGGTGGCAATCATGTCAATTGTGCCGTCGAGCAGGCCTGCCAGGAGCGCCTCTTGGTCATCCTTGTTACGAAGCGGCGGATTCATCTTGAAGCGCCCCAAGTCCTGCAAGTCATCCTGACACAGCAGCAGATAGTGCGGCCCGGTTTCGCAGGTGATGTTGACTCCCTCCGCCTTCGCCTGACGAATCAGCGCGACGGATTCCTTCGTGCTGACGTGGCAGACGTGGTAGCGGCAGCCGGTTTCGCGGCAGAGGGCAATGTCGCGTTCAATGGGCTTCCATTCGCTTTCGGACGGAATGCCCGGAATGCCGTGCGCCTTTGCGAACGCGCCGTCATGAATCGCGCCGCCCGCGGGAATCCAGCTCATGTCCTCGCAGTGCGCCGCAATGATGCTGTCCGCCGCCTTGCACTTTTGCATGGCTTCGCGCATCGTCTCGGCGGTCTTGACCCCGCGTCCGTCGTCGGAGAAGCCGCAGACGCGCCCGCTCAGCGCCGCCATGTCGGTCAGTTCGCCCTCGCCCTTCTGCCCCATCGTGATGGACGCGTACGGACGCACATCAATGACCGCTTCGCCTTGAATCAGCGCTTCCTCCACTGCCAGATGCTCCGAGCTGTCCGGCGCGGGATTCAAATTCGGCATCGCGCAGACGGTCGTATATCCGCCGTGCGCACACGCCGCGCTGCCGGTCGCAATGGTCTCCTTATAAGAAAATCCCGGCTCACGCAGATGCACATGCACATCCACAAAGCCGGGAAAAAGGGCAAATCCACGGCAATCAAACACTTTCTCTGCCGGAAAGGAAAGTTGTTCCCCACGGGCGACAATGACGCCGTTTTCAATTCCCACATCGGTTTGCTTCCACTTGCCCTGTTCCAAGACAGAACCGTCCTTGAGCAGCACTCGCACGTTCAGCCCTCCTGTCGTTTCGGGTTATCCGTGCAATTATAGCAGATTTTCGCGCCGATTGCAAGGTGTATGCGGAAAGTTCCTGTCGAATTGTGAATTTGCAAAAGAGCCACCCGTGTTGGATGGCTCTTTTGTCTTTTATTTAGGGGGATTATTCCGCTTCGACACGCGCGAAGATGTAGCCAACGCCCATGTCGCCGTCTTTCTTGGCGAGGTTGTCGTCAGAGTAGCACAGCACCAGATAGCCAGACGTGGTCATGCCGATGTACTTCATCGTTTCCATGTCCTCGATTTCCACGCCCGTCATGTCCGCGAAACGAACGGTGTCGTCGTCGCCCTTGACGTGGGTCTTGGCGGGGCCGCGGTTGTAGGACGCTGCGGGGTCATAGTCCACCTTCGCGATGACGTTGTTCGCCCATTCGTCCCACGCGCTCTTGACCGTGTAGCTGTCCTCGTCGGAGAAAGTCAGCTCGCCGGACAGGTCGTAGGTGTGGTCGTGGATGTAGGACGCCACGTCCACCATCGTGCCCAGTACCTTGTCGTTCGCGGTCGCGTCCTTCAGCGCGGTGATGGTCAGCGTCGCCGCATTTTCCGGCACAGCCAGCAGGCCGGACTGTTCCACGTCGTATTCCTCAGCGAAATCGGCGGTGATATACGCCGCAACCAGCACCCATTCGCCTTCCCAGTCGTTCAGGCTGGATTCACGGTCGAGGACGAGCAGTTCGTCCATATCCGCGTCCAGAATCGAAGTGGTTTCCGCCATCGCGAAGCAGCCCAGCACCATCGCCAGCGCCATGACCAGAGACAGGATCTTTTTCATTTTGGTTTCTCCTTTACCATTTCTGCGGTTTATTTCCGCTTTTCGACCTTATTATATCACACCTGTGCGCCAAATTGCAATCATTCCAAACAGATTTTACAATTCAGACACTTTCGCGGCTTACACCCCGGAGTACGCTGCGAACCCGCAGTCAATCGGCAGCACCACGCCGGTAATTGCCGACGCCGCCTCATCATCGGTGAGGAAGAACACACCGCCAAGGAGTTCCTTGCTGTCGACAAAGCGGCCCATGGGCGTGCCGTTCAGGATTTTCGCACTGCGCGCGGTGGGCGTGCCATCCGCGTTGAAGAGCAGCGCGCGGTTCTGGTTGCTGACGAGGAAGCCGGGAGCAATCGCGTTCGCGCGGATGCCCGTGCCCGCGAAGTGCGTCGCCAGCCACTGCGTGAAGTTGCTGATGGCAGCCTTCGCGCCGGAGTACGCCGGAATCTTCGTCAGCGGGATGTAGGCGTTCATGGACGAGATGTTCAGGATGTTGCCGCTCTTGCGGGCGACCATGTCCTTGGCAAACGCCTGCGTGGGCAGGAGCGTGCCTTGGAAATTCAGCTTGAACACGAAGTCCACGCCGTTGGGTTCAAGGTCGAAGAACGTCTTCTGCCCTTCCTTGGCTTCGTGCTGGTACTCGTTGTCGGTCGTCGCGCGCGGGTTGTTGCCGCCAGCGCCGTTGATGAGGATGTCGCACGGGCCGAGGTCAGCAAGCACCTGCTGGTGCACCGCTTCCAGTGCCTCAGCGTCCAGCACGTTCGCCTTGTAGCCCTTGCAGATGAAGCCTTCAGCGGTCAGCTCGTCCGCCAGCTTCTTCACGGCTTCCTCATTCAAGTCCAGCGCCGCGACTTTCGCGCCCGCCTGCGCATACGCCCGTGCCATCTCGCCGCACAGCACGCCGCCCGCGCCCGTCACAACGACCACTTTCCCGGTAAAATCCACGTTCAAAGGCAATTTCATCATTGTTTTTTCTCTCCTTACATTGATTGATATGGGTGAACCCAGAGGCTCTGCCTCTGGACTCCGCAAGGGACTTCGTCCCTTGACCCTTTCGCGCGATTGAGTTGGTGACTTCTGCATACTGGTTTCGCGTGCTGCTTTCAGAGGCCTTTCCAATCGCCCTCTGGACTCCTTCGGCGCAGGCACGCGCCCCTGCGTTACTCGATTGTCCCGCCGTTGGCTTCAATCAGCCCATTGATGTACGCGCTGCCCAGCGCACGGTCGTACAGACCGTAGCCCGGCTTGGCGCTGCTGCCGACTTCGCTCCAGATCATCCGCCCGTGGTCGGGACGGAAGTAGCCGTCGAAGCCCGTTTCCACCAGTGCCTTCACAATCGCATTCATGTCCAGGCTGCCGTTCTTCGTCAGATGACCGCTTTCCTCGAACGACGTGTCCGGCAGAATCTTCACGTTGCGGATGTGCATGAACCCGATGCGCTTCATCGCCGAATACTTGCGCACCAGCTTCGGAATGTCGTTCTTGGGCGAGCAGCCGAGCGAGCCGGTGCACAGGCACATCGTGTTTGCGGGACTGTCCACAATCGCGAGGTACCGGTCGATGTTTTCTTCGCAGGTAATGACGCGCGGCAGACCGAAAATCGGGTACGGCGGATCATCGGGGTGCAGCGCCATCACCACGCCGCACTCCTCCGCGACGGGAATCACGCGCTTCAAGAAATACTCGATGTTCTGCCACAGCCCTTCTTCGCCCAGTTCGCCATATGCGCGGATGAGGTCGCGAACCTCGTCCTGCGTGTAGCTGGAATCCCAGCCGGGCAGGTGAATGTCGTCCTTGAGCGGGTCAAGTCCCTTCATCTGATCCCAGTACATGACGAGGCTGGTCGAGCCGTCGGCGGCTTTCTTGTCCAGCTGCGTGCGCGTCCAGTCAAAGACGGGCATGAAGTTGTACGTCACGCACTTGATGCCGTACTTGGCGCAGCGGCGGATGGATTCGCAGTAGTTGGCAATGTGGCGATCGCGTTCCGGTCTGCCGAGCTTGATTTCCTCCGTCACCGGGATGGACTCGACGACATCGAAAATCAGCCCGTGCGCCGCGCACTCATTCACCAAATGCTTGATGGATTCTTCCGGCCACACCTCGCCGGGCTTCACATCATAGACGGCGGAGACGATGGAGCGCATACCGGGAATCTGGCGAATCATATCCAGCGTCACCGGGTCGCTGTCCCCGTACCAGCGGAAAGAGCTTTTCATGGGTGGATGTCCTCCTTACATAGCCGCGGTTTTGCCGCCTGTGGTCTGGTATTTCTCGGCGTCTTCGGTGGTCTTGATGGTATCCATCGCCTGTTCGAGCGTCATGCCATCATTGACCGCCGCTTTACGCGCACGGTTGACCGCCTGAATTTCCTTCATCTTCGCACCGGTCAGGCTGTAGCCCTTCATCGCCCACAGCGTCGCCGCCCATGCCAGCATCGGAATGACGCAGAACATGATGATGACAGCGACCTTGATGCCCGTAGAATAGGGCGTCGCGTCGGTCGGCAGTTCGCTCAAGCCCGCGCACCACAGGAAGATAAGCGCCACCAGCGTCTGCGCGAGAGAAGAAACCAGCTTATCCACCAGAGAGAACAGCGTACCCATGATGCCGGGAATGTACTTGCCGGAGCGGTACGTCTCGTAGTCGGAGCAGTCCGCAACCATCGGAATCGGCATATCCGCCGTGGCGTAGTACGCACCGTAGCCAATGCCGAAGCAGAGGATAAACAGCACCGTGTAGAGGTTGATGGCGCCGCCGCCATTATAGGGGAAGCTCAGCAGCAGGTTCGGGTTGCTTACGCTGCTGACAATGAGCAGCGCCAGCACGCCGATGTAGCAAACCAGCGCAATGCCGACGTACTTCTGCAAGGAGGCCTTCTGTCCCTTCTTCTGGCTCGTGCGAACGCTGAGCAGGAAGAACGGCACCGCGAAAACGTAGCCCAGAATCATCATCGGCAGATACAGGCTGTCATAGTTGCCCATCAGGATGCCGTAGAGCGCCAGCAGCACGGTAGTGTTCGTGGCAATCGCCAGCGCCAGCTTGCAGCCCGCGCCCGCAACCATCAAGCGCTTCATCGGCTTGTTGTTGCGGATGATTTCCATGTACTCGGACAGCTTGACCTTCTCCTGCTTGCTGCCGCCAATGCCGTAGTATTCCGGGCGATCCTTCTCGGCAATGCCGATAATCGCCAGAATCGTCAGCAGGACGGACACGCCGATGCCGACAGGGGTAATAATCGCATACAGTTCCGGACGCGCGTAGCCGGATACAACGACTGCGCCGCTCTCATCAAGGATGTTATACGCATTCTTAATCAGCGGAATTAGGAACTGCATCACGCCCATGCCTAGCATCGAGCCGATGGTGTTGAAGATGGTGAACATCGGGCGCTGATTCGGGTCGTTCGTCAGCACAGTCTGACCGGCGCGGGTAACGCTGGTCTGGAACGTGTAGCCGATGACCCAGACGAAGTAAATCAGCGTAAACAGGATGTAGCGCATCGCCATCATCGTTTCCGGAACGAGCGGAAGCAGGATGTACAGGCAGATAACGGAAATCGCCATGATGACCGAGCCGATTACCATGAACGGGCGGAACTTGCCCCAGCGGGTGCTGGTGCGGTCCATCAGCGCGCCAATAATCGGGTCGGTAATGGCGTCGCAGATGCGCATAATCGTAACCATCAGGGAGGCATACAGCCCTAACTGCAGGATACTGGAGCCAAACTGCGCCACATACGACAGAATCAGGACAAAGTACACATTGGTTGCGCCGTTGTTGAGCGGGAAGAGCGCCAGCTGATACAGTTTTGCGCGGTTCACGCCGTCATTTTTCGCGGTCGTGTTGGACATGCTCTTGTGACCTCCTTAGTTATCCACCCAGTTCGACTTCTGGGCATTCTTATTCTTCACGAGCTTGTACGCCGGGTTCGGCTTGTCCACCTTGTGGAAGTGCGCCGTGTCTTTCTTAAGACCCGAGAACGCTTCCACGTCCAAATCGCCGTCAAGCGGCACGGTGAACGTGAACACATGGTCGCTGCTGGTCTTTTTGCCGACGGTCTTGCCGTTGACCATCAGCGTCACGGTGTCATCGGTGGAGTAGACCTTGATGGTCGTCTTTTTGCCGCAGCGGTCGACAAAGCGCTTGGAGCAGATGTGCACAAAGCGGTCGCTGCTCCACCATGCCTTGTAGAGGTAGAAGCTGTCCTTCTTCGTCTTGCGGTCAAAGGTGACAAGTCCCTTGTGGTTCATGCCGGGTTCGCCGCCCTGATCGCGCGCGTCCGCCGCGAAGTCGAACATGTTCCAGACGTGGTTCGCCCACATCCACGGATGCCGCCGGAAGCACCGCAGCATGTACTCGTGGTACACCGCCTGATACTCCTCGGTGTGGTCGTTGCGGCGCGGATGATCGGAATGCAGGTTCGGCATCCCCTCTGCGCCGTACTCGCTGTACCCCAGCAGGCGCTTGGGGTAGCACAGATGCCAGAAGCCAATCCACAGGTCATTGAGGAACAGCCCCGGCACATACCAGCCCAGATACAGGTTCCAGCTGACGACGTCGGTGATGTGCGCAACCTTGTTGAACGGGCCGCACATCGCGTAGCACGCCAGCGTGGTGAAGCGGGTCGGGTCTGTTTGATGAATCATGTCGTTGAGAAGGCGGTGGTTGTCCAGCATGTCCTGCTTGTCCTTCGTCGCGATGGTGATTTCGTTCGACACGCCCCAGCAGACGATGGACGCATGATTGTAGTTCTGCTCAATCAGCTCTTCCATCTGGCTGATGGTGTTCGCGCGGCCGTTGGGCATGTGCTTGCTGATGTAGGGGATTTCCGCCCAGACAATCAGGCCGTTGCGGTCGCAGAGGTCGTAGAAATACTGGTCGTGCTGGTAGTGCGCCAGCCGCAGCGTCGTCGCGCCAATTTCGCGGATGAGCGCCATATCCTCGTCGTGCATCTCGCGCGTGATCGCGTTGCCGATGCCCTTGCGATCCTGGTGGCGGCTCACGCCGTGCAGGTCATACGGTTCATCGTTGAGGATGAAGCCGTGCTTTTCGTCCACGCGGAAGGAGCGAACGCCGAAGGGAATTTCCAGCCGATCGGTGACGCTGCCGTCCACCGTGACTTCACAGCGCGCAGTATAAAGGTAGGGATCTTCCACGCCATGCCAGCGGCGCGCCTTCGCCATCTCGATGGTCGTGTCCAGCCCCGTGCCCGTGCCAACGACGCGCCCCTTGCGGTCAATAAGCGTCACGACCACGTCGCCCGCCGTCACCCGGCTCTGTACGCGCACCTTCGCGCCCGCGCCTTCGGGCGTCGCCGTCACGCGGATGCCGGACGAACCGAGGTAATCCAGCGCGAAATGTGCCTTGTTCACCACCAGCAGACGAACCATGCGGTAGATGCCGCCGTAGAACGTGAAGTCCGCCATCTGCGGATACACGCGGTCGTTCTTGCTGTTGTCCGCCTTGACAACCAGCTCGTTCTCGTCCGCCAGCAGCCCGGTCAGGTTCGCGCGGAACGTGGAGTAGCCGCCGTCGTGGCTGCACACGTCCTGCCCGTTCAGGCTGACCTGCGCAGAGGCGTTCACGCCGTCAAATTCAATCCACACTTCCTGCGTGTCCGGGTCGAATTCAGGCTTTTGAAGCGCCAGCGTGTAAGTGCAGGTGCCGCGCTTGTAGTCGTCGCCGCCGTCCTGCCCGTCGATGGCGTTCCATGTGTGCGGAATGGAGACTTCGCTCGTCTGACCGTCCAGATTCGTGAACTGCCAGCCGTCCTTGAGTTCAATGATGTGTCGCATGTCGGAACCTCCTTGGGAGAATCAAAAAAGACGCAAAAGGCTCCGCCCATGCGGGTGGAGCGAAGGATTACGCAGCCTTCTCTTTGCGAGTGTACACAGCGATTTCGCCGATGATGAACGCGCCCAGCGCCAGTCCGGCAAACCAGAGGAAATTCGGGTCAAAGCCCTTTTCGTCAATCGCCACAAACACATCGGTAACATACCAGTAGCACTTGTGCGCAAAGAAGCAGATGGCGGCAAACGGCGCAAACGCGGCAATCGCGCTCGCCACGCCGTACTTCTTCAGCCCCACCAGCGCGCCGGATACCACGCCGCCGCCGATAAGCAGCAGCACAACCCACTGGTCATAGCACACGCGCTGCGTCGCGCCGAACTTGCCGCCAATCACCTGATAGATGACCGCCGCCGCAATCGCCAGCACCGCGGAGACGAGCGTCGCATAAACGCCAAAGCCCTTCTTGGTGGAATTGCTCATGGAAAATGAACTCCTTTCATCAACCGGGAACACGCCGACTTCTGCCTTCGCCCGGTTTCTGCCCCGTCAGGGGGATTTCCTGATTTTTTTTGCACCGCAAAGAAACGGTGCAGCCATTGCCCTATTCGCATAGGGATTGTTGCATCACCGCGCAGCCAAACGAACCTTTGCCGCCTCCGCTGGGAGGAACCGCATTTCCTCATCAGCCTCTGAACGGCACACGTTGGGATAGAAATATTATGTCATATTTTGACCATCGTTGCAAATCGTTTCCGCGCCGCGCGAATTGGAAAAAGACAAAAAAGCGCGCTCTCGCGTCATATTCATGTCAATTCACGTCAATTGCATTCCGTTCGCGGCATAAAATCTGCCGTATTTGGGTATCTTTTGTTCTTGCGACGCTTGTGTTCCTTTGTGCGACAAACGTTCTTCACTTTTGTGCTGTTTTGATATAGAATAAGGATAGAATGTGGCCGGGCGGACACAGGGCGGTCAACTACGCGCATTGATTCCCCCGATGTTTCCCCGGCGCAAGAGTCTCCGCCACCGCATTGGCGCTGTGATTTGACATTCACTCACAGGGCGTTTTTTCGTGTGTCAGAATAAACGTCATTTGAAAGGAGAACCCGATTCTTATGAAATCTACCTCCAAGCATCGGACACTGAAAAAAGTGTTCCTGAATGTCACGGCGTGCCTGACGGCGCTGGTTGTCACGGGCAGTATCATCGCCAACGAGTGCGAAGTGCAGCTCAACTCCTTCCTCGGCACGAGCAGCACCAAAATCGTTACCAATCTCCCGGAGGGCGTGACCGAAGAGGGCTACGTCCGCTACTATGACAGCAAGTACAGCACGCTGGCCGAACTGAAAGCCGCCGGCAACGCGAAGGTTCGCGAGGTCGAGGGCGAAGGCATTGTGCTGATGAAGAATGAGAACAGCGTCCTGCCGCTCGCCGCGGGCGCAAAGGTGTCCCTCGTCGGCGTGACGGCGATGGATCCCGTCTACGGCGGTACGGGCTCCGGCGCGGTGGACGCGGACGGCGCCCCGAACTACCTCGACGTGCTGACCGGCGCGGGCTTCGACGTGGTGGACAAGCCCCTGCTGAACTGGTATGTGAGCGAGGAAAAGAAGCGCAACGGCCACGAAATCGGCGAAGTCAAGTGGAAGCAGGTCAAAAAGAACCATGACGATACCCTGGGACAGGGCGAAGACGTGGTGTACGTCATCGGCCGCGTGGGCGGCGAAGGCAACGACGTCGGCGCCGGCATCGAGGATACGTTCGAGGAGAGCGGCGACTACCTGCACCTCAACGAGGCCGAGCTGAGCGTTCTGGAAGGCCTGAAGGGCATGAAGGACGACGGCAATATCCGCTCCATCACCGTCATCGTCAACAGTGCGAACCCGGTTTCGATGGCGTTCGCGGATGAAGAGGATTACGGCGTGGACGCGGTGCTGTGGGTCGGCTCGGTCGGTCAGACGGGTCTGTACGCCTTGGGCGACGTGCTTTCCGGCGCGGTGAACCCGTCGGGCTCGCTGCCGGACACTTGGTGGAAGGACAATCAGCTTGACCCGGTGCAGAACAACTTCGGTGTCTACACCTATGAGGGTCAGGAGAAGTACACCTATCCCGCCAACGCCAACAGCTACAACCACTATGTGGTCTATCAGGAAGGCGTGTATCTGGGCTACAAGTACACGGAAACGCGCTATGAGGACGTTGTGCTGGGCACGCCGAACGCGGGCAACTTCCAGTACAATAACGTCGTCGCGTACCCCTTCGGCTACGGGCTGAGCTACACGAACTTCGCTTTCTCCGATATGCAGGTGCAGAAGGTCGGCGAAGGGCTGAAGACCGAGTATCAGCTGACTGTCACCGTTACCAACACGGGCGACAAGGCGGGCAAGAAGGCGGTGCAGGTCTACGCGCAAAAGCCCTATACCGACTACGACGTGCAGAATCACATTGAAAAGCCGGCAGTGGAGTTTGTGGGCTTCTCGAAGACGAAGCTGCTCCAGCCGGGCGAGAGCGAGACGGTGACCGTCTCCGTGCCGGAATACTTCCTGACCAGCTACGACGCTTACAACACGGGCGTGTATATTCTGGAAGAAGGCGCGCATTACCTGACGATTGCCGATGACGCGCACGCGGCGGCAAACAACATCCTGACCGTGAAGGGCAAGACGACCGCCGACGGCATGACCGCAGACGGCGACGCTTCGATGGTTTACACGGCAACCTACTCCTTCGACGCGACGACCTACGCCAAGGCGTATGGCACGGGCAACGATGTCACCTCCCTGTTCGCGGCGGCGGACGTGAACCGCTACGAGGGCAGCGGCGACAACACGGTAACGTACTACTCCCGCAGCAACTGGGAAGGCACGGTAACGCCCGGCGCGGTGAAGCTGGCGATGACCCAGCAGCTCTTCGACGACACGGTGCTGACCGACAGCGACCTTCCTTCCGCTGACGGCTACGAATGGCCGGTGTTCGGCAAGCAGGCGGATCTGCAGCTCATCAACATGCGCGGTGTCGACGCGGACGACCCGCAGTGGGACACCTTCATGGATCAGCTGACGTTCGACCAGCTGGCGAAAATCTGCGCCAACGGTCTGCGCATGACGATTGCTATCAACGAAATCGGCAAGCCGGAGACGGTTGACCACAACGGCCCGTCCGGCGTGACGCAGAAATACTCCGTCGGTTCGAACGGCTACGCAGTGCAGACGAACGACCCCGACAAGAACATGAAGGGTACCTGCTACCCCTGCAACGGCATCATCGCCGCGACGATGAACAGCCAGCTGGTGGAGGAAGTCGGCGAACTGATTGGCGAGGACGCCATGTGGGCAGGCTACGCGGGTCTGTACGGCACGGGTCTGAACATCCACCGCTCCCCCTATTCTGGCCGCGTGTTTGAGTATTACTCCGAGGACGGCATCCTGACGGGTCTGATTGACGCACGGGAGACCGTGGGCATCCAGAGCAAGGGCGTGTACGTCTACAACAAGCACTTCGTCCTGAACGATCAGGAGAACAACCGCGCGGGCATCGGCACCTGGTGCAACGAGCAGGCGCTGCGCGAAATCTACCTGCGCGCATTCGAGCTGCCGATTATTCAGGCGGACGCACAGTGCGTGATGACGGCGTTCAACCGTCTGGGCGCCATCTGGGCAGGCGCGTACACCGAGCTGCTGACGGACTGGCTGCGCGGCGAAGCGGGCATGAGCGGCTTCGCGGTCACGGACATGTACGACGGCACCTACATGGTGAAGGTGAACGAGATTGTCGCGGGCAACGACCTGCCGGACAACTTCGTGGGCGAAGACATCAGCGAATTGAAGGACTACGGCCCTGACGGCGCGAAGGCGAACCCGATGGTGGCGCAGGCGCTGCGCACGTCCGCAAAGCGTGTGCTGAACACGGTTGTGAACTCGCGCGGCATGGACGGCATCAGCCAGTACACGCGTGTGGTACGCGAAGCGACGTGGTGGCAGTTGACGCTGAACATTGCGCAGTGGGCACTGGGCGCGCTGACGGCGGTGGCGTTTGTGCTGGTCGTGCTGGATGGCAAGAAGAAGGGTGCGAAGAAGTAATTCGATTTCTTCTTCGGGAATTTTCTGAGGATTTTCGGGGCACATGGCGAAAAGCTGTGTGCCCTTTTTGCTGCGCAGAGGTGAAACCCCTGCAAATCAGCGGAAAAGCAGGAATTTCCGCATATTCCGACTTGTCCAAACCTCGAAACCATGCTATAATGGCTTCAGAATATTTCACGCAAGGGGGAGGCAAGACGAATGCTCCTAATCGCCATCGTCGATGATGAACGCAGCGATTCCAGCGCGCTCAAGGCGCTTGTCGATACCTACTTCCAGCAGAACCGTCAGGCGTATATGATTCACGTCTTCAACGGCGCGCTGGATTTCATCCGCAGCACCGAGAACCACGACATCGTGTTTATGGATATCCGCATGGATAAGCTGGACGGGCTGGAAGTGGCGCGCATCATGCGCAAAATCAACACCGATTCCGTGCTGATTTTCGTCACCCACATGGCGCAGCTTGCCATCAAGGGCTACGAGGTGGATGCGCTGGATTTCATCGTCAAGCCAGCTGACCAAGGCTCCATCAATTATGTGCTGGATAAAGCAATGAAGCGGCTGGAAGGCGTATCGAACGCGGCATTCGCGCTCAAGACTTCCGACGGTATTGTCAGCCTATCTACCAACGATATTATCTATGTCGAAGTGTTTGACCACAATTTGGTTTATCACACCACCAAGGGGAATTACGACATTCGCGGACGGCTCTCCGACGTGATGAAGCGGCTCGACCCGAAGCGGTTCATCATGTGCAACCGCTCGTATGTCGTCAACCTGCGCTATGTGTCAAATATCAACAATGATTTTCTCGTTGTCGATGGCACGCAGATTTCCATTTCCAAATCGCACCGCAAAGAGATTTTGCAGCATTTCTCGAACTTTCTGGGGGAAAACCTATGAACATGCTGCATGACTCCTGGTGGATTTCGACGATTGACCACCGCGTCTCCACGGCGCTGGTGTTTTTTCTGCTGCTGATGACGATGGGAAACGGACATAAGAAGCCCTATTTTCCCCTGCGCATCCTTGTCAGTTTCATCGCGCTGTGCGCCGTCAGCTGGTTGACGCGCTACTGGATTGACCTCTGCCTGACAACAACCGTCGCGCAGGGCATCGGGTACAGCCTGCACCTGTTGGTCATGAGCCTGCTCTATTGGGGCACATATACCTTCTGTTACCACACAACCCTCTCCGAATCGTGCTACATGGGACTGCTTGCGCTGACGATTTTCAAGCTCGCATGGAACACATTCAAGGTTTTCGCAGCGGCATTTGGGATGACAGGTATCGCGTCGGTCTGGTCACGTTACAGTGTTTCCGGCGCCCTTGTGTCGTATCTGGTGTATATCGCCGTGTGCGCAGCCGCTTCTTTGCTCTATAAGCGGCTGATTCACAGCAATCCGCCGCTCAATGAGGCTTCCCGCATCGTCCGGGCTTCGGTCGCCGTTTTCCTGCTTTTTCAAATAGTGCTGGAATATTGCGGGCATGTGTTCACCTCGGCGCCGGATTCGTCTTTCATGTTCTATCTCTGCGCCCTGCTCTATACTGCAACAAACTACATCATCCTGATCACCATTGCCGACCTTGCCCGCTATCGGCAGGACAACGAGGAAATGCAGAAGTTCATTGCCAACAAGATGCAGTATTACCAGATGAGCCGCGACGGCATCACGTCCCTGCAAATCAAGTGCCACGACCTGAAGCACCAAATCGCCACCATCCGCTCGAAAGCAGGCAAAGAGAGTTTCGACAAGTACATTGACCGCTTGGAGGACTCCATCATCGAGTACGGCACGGTTGTTGAGTGCGGCAACGAGACCATCAACATTGTGCTGACGGAGAAGAACATCCTCTGCTCAACGTGCGGAGTAAAGTTCTCGTACCTGATTGACGGGTCGATTTTCGGCTTCATGTCGGAAATGGAGCTGTTTTCGCTCTTCGGCAATGCGCTGGACAACGCCTTGGAGGGCTGCAACAAGGTGACTGACCCGGAGAAGCGGGTGATTTCGCTCAAGGCAAACGCCATGAACGGCATGGTGGTGCTGCATGTGGAAAACAGCTATGAAGCGCCGCTGAACATGGTGGATGATATGCCGGTGACGACCAAGGCCGGCACGGGACATGGTTTTGGCTTGCGGTCAATTCAGGCAATTGCTGAAAAGTATGACGGCATAGCGACAGTGGTTGCGGAAAATGGCATTTTTAAGCTGACGGTAGTTCTGCACCCGCCGGCGGGATGTGGCGCTTCCCGCGTTAGCACGCAGAACCGGTAAGACAAATTCCCAACCTTTGCGCCATCAACCCGCTCTTTCCAGCACGCTGCACATTCGTGCGCTGCCCATCAGCATTGAGGATTTTCTCTCGGTGCTGTTTTTTTTTTGCAGGCTGAATTGCGCCCGCGGACTTGCCGGGAAGGAGATACGGTGCATTTCACAATCTGCCATCAGTTCCAGTATATGCCATTCGTGATTTTGCGCTTTTCTCTCATTTTCCTCCCAAATCGGGCAAAAAGTTGCCGTTCGCGACATATTTTCGTCGTGAACGGAACGTCCACACGGTTGCGACGGGGGTGCAGGCATTCAAGACAAGCCCCTTCCAATCTGGCGATTTTTATGCTATTATATTACCAGCACCTCATGTTTCGCGCAGCATGAGGAAGAGAAAACGGAAAAGGAGAACCCTCAGCATGAAACGGATTCTGAGCTTGGCGGTTGCAGCGTCGATGCTGCTGTCTGCGATTCCCGCAATGGCGGAAACGGCGACCGAAGCAACCTACATTCCTGCTCCCTACAACGCGGAAGAAGTTGACCCCACCAAGACCTACCTTGAGCCTGTGTTCTATCAGAACGAGAATGGCCCGACCATCGGCGTGACGACCGTTGGTGTCATCCAGCAGGATGGCCTGTACTTCAAGGATTCCGACAACGACCACGAGCTGGACGCGTTCGAAGACTGGCGTCTGCCGGCGGAAGAACGCGCCGCGGATATGGTCACGAAGATGACGCTGACCGAACAGGCTGGTTTCGTCCTGAACGCCCTGATGGTTATGCCCGGCTCCAAGACGCTTGCGGATGTCAAGAATGAAGACGGCACCATCAATCCCGCCAAGGTTATGACCGTCATCCCCGAAGGCGAAACCACGAAGAGCCTGATTATGTTGAATTCGGCTTCCTCTTCGTTCGCCAGCCTGGACGATCAGGTGATGTCCATTGGCAAGATTCGCGCGGGCGTGTACCGCGGCGGTCTGAACTACGACGCTTCTGTTGTTGCGCTGTACAACAACGTAACCACTGCGTTTGCTGAATGGGATTCCGCCAAGGCGGGTACGCCTGCAATCCCGGTGACGCTGATCTCCAACCCGATTTCCGCCGGCTTCCCGGATTCTCTGGGCATGGCGGCAGCGGTGCTGGGCGACGGCAACTACGACGCCATCAAGGATTATGCCGAGGTTGACCGCCAGATGTGGCGTTCTCAGGGCATCATCTTCATGTATGGCCCGCAGATCGACCTGGTGACCGACCCCCGTTGGCCCCGCAACAGCGGCACCTACGGCGAGCGTCCCGATGTGACTGCCGGCATCATCACCGCGCTGGTGGACGGCTATCAGTATGGCAAGGACGGCGTGAACGAGAAGTCCGTCGTGCTGTCTGCGAAGCACTTCCCCGGTGACGGCGCTGCCGAAAACGGCTTTGAGTCTCACACCTCTCAGGGTCAGTGGCGTCTGTACCCGACTGCCGGTTCTCTGGAAAAGTACCAGCTGGTCGGCTTCCAGGCTGCTGTTGACGCAGGCGTGGGCGCAATCATGCCTTGCTACTCCCGCGACGCGGCGGATGTCCGCTCTGTCCCGCAGACCTACCGTGGCCATGATATCGACGTCAAGCAGCTTGCTTCTGCTTACAACTCCGAAATCATCACCACCCTGCTGCGTGACATCATGGGCTTCAAGGGCTTCGTGAACTCCGACTCCGGTATCACCCTGACCCAGACCTACGGCGTGGAATCCCTGACCAGCATCCAGCGTTTCGCGCTGCTGATCAAGGCCGGCACCGACGCCATCGGCGCTGAACTGGCTCCGGAATACATTGTTTCCGCTGTTGAATTCGGCCTGCTGGACAAGGCTGACCTCGACCGCGCCAACATCAATCGTGCGACCGCGCTGTTCAAGCAGGGTCGTTTCGAGAACCCCTACCTGGACTACGAACAGGCTGACGTCGTGCGCGCCACCAACATGGAAACCGCTCACGACCAGGCGTATTCCCTCCACCTGAAGGCGACCGTCCTCATGAAGAACCATGAGAACACGCTGCCGCTGAGCAAGGACGCGGGCACCAAGGTTTACATCGCCTCCTACACCGGCACTGGTGAAAACGAAGCGACCCTCAAGGCGCTGGCCGAGCTGTTCGTGCAGCAGGGCTTCACCGTCTGCGAGGATATGGATGATGCCGATGTTGTGTACTTCTATGTGCAGCCCAAGGCGACCAACAAGGCGGGCGCTTCCGAAACCGAAGGCGTTCTGAGCCTGGTGGACGGCTTTGAAGTGGCTCAGCGTCAGCTGGGCGGCGGCGCAGACGCAGCCGTGACGGCTATGTTCGGCGCGGGCGGTCAGGGTAAGACCGGCGAAATGGTTGACGTGACCACTGTTGAAGGCATCAAGAAGCTGCAGAAGGCTGCGGACAAGATGCACGAAAAGGGCGGCAAGGTCATCGCGACCATCGTCTGCACCTCTCCGTGGATTCTGGACAACCTGGAGCCTTACTGCGACGCGCTGCTGGCGCAGTACACCACCTCCGCGGCTTCCCTGTCCAACGCGTACAGCGCGCAGGTGGACGTCATCGTCGGCAATTACAACCCGACCGGCAAGCTGTCTGTGACCCTGCCTTCCTGCGAGGCTGTTATCGCCCTGACGGAAGTCCGCGACGCGGATGGCAACCTGCTCTACGAAGAATGCGCTTCCCCGAATGACGTGCCCGGCTACGACAAGGATCAGTACATTGCTCCTGAAGTGCTGGCGCAGTCTCCGTCCGGCAGCTACATCTACAAGGATGCCGACGGCAACTCCTACGTCTCCGGCTTCGGTCTGAGCTACTAAGAGTCATTTGCGGAGGTCTGACGGATTGCAACCCGCCAGACCTCCGCATCCCCCCTTTGCGCCAGAGATGAACGCGCGAACCGGCTCTCCCGGTTGTTCATCTCCGGCGCATTTCTTGATTGGAGGTTTTTATCATGAGAATCCATCGTTTAACTGCCCTGCTGCTGTCCCTGCTTCTGCTGTTTTCCTGCGCATTGGCAGAAAGCACCGATGATAAGCTGATGGCAACCGTCAACGGCGAGGAGCTGCGCTACAGTGCCTATGTCACCTACCTGACGCAGTACCAGCAGCTGCTTTCCGGCGCGTATGACGAGACGGACGAGACGCAGGCCGCCTACATCGAAGACCTTGCGCTGACCACCGCGATTCAGGACATACTCATCGAGCAGGACATGCACGCCAAGGGCTGCTATGTCTTCGACGAAGAGACGGAAAACTGGATTCAAGCGCAGGGACAGACCGCCTATGAGACGGCGCTGACAAATGTCGGTGAGACCCTGCGCGCTGAACTCGGTTATAGCGACGAAGAGGATATGTCTTCCTTCGCCCTGAGCTATGCCAAGGCGCTTGGCGTGACGGTGGAGGATTACATTGCCGTCTACCGCAAGCAGCGTGCAATGGTGAACTACTACACGGTGCTGCTGGGCGACAACCCGGTGACGGAAGACGCGATTCAGTCCGCCTACGAGACAAACGTGGCGGCAAGCAAGGAGCGCTTCGAGGGCGACGCCGCGGCATTCGAGACGGCGCTGTATTCCGGCAAAGAAGTGTGGTACAAGCCGGAGGGCTACCGCAGCATCCTGCAAATTCTCCTGCCTGCTGAGGGCGACACGGACGAAGCGCGGCTTGAAAGCGTTCAGGCGACGGTGGATGCCATTGACGAGCGGCTCAACGCGGGCGAATCCTTCCAGACGCTGATGGCGGAGTACAACACCGACGTGGCGTTTTACGATGCGGATTTCCTGACCGTTGGGTATCAGGTGCACCGTGATTCGGTCGTGTGGGATGAGAAGTTTGTAGCGGCGGCGTTCAGTGAGCGCATGGCGCAGCCCGGCTGCTGGAGCGACCCGATTGTCAGCGACGCGGGGGTGCACATTCTGTACTACCTGTGCGATTCCAAAAGCGGCGCGATTGAGATGACGGATGCAATTCACGATGTGCTGTCTTACACGCTGTATCAGGACATGTGCAGTGAGGCGCTGAGTGCGCGGCTGAACGAGCTGTCTGATTCTGCCGAAGTCGTTCTCTATTGATGCAGGGGGAATCGCCTCCGCAGAGGCGAAACCCCTGCCCTGCGGCGCAGACCTCGCCGTAAAGAAAAACCCCGTCTGACCGCTGGTCATCATCCAGCATCAGACGGGGTTTTGTCATGCCATCAGGCACTTGCAGGGGGCATTATACTATTTCCAAATGAGAATGCGCCAAGATGCGCCGCGAATTTTTCGTTCTGGCTAACGGGAGTGAAATGCAGCGTAGCAGCGCTACGCTAAATGGAACGACCGGACGACAGAGCGGAAAAGGCGCAAGCAGATGGCGCAGGTGAATTTGAAAATAGTATTAGCCCTGTTCCTGCTCCTGCTTGTAGCGGTTCATCAAATTATGCACGCGGTCATACGGCGACAGCAGCTTCGACAGCGAACGGTCGTGGTTGAGTGTCGCAATGATGTAGGAAATGTACTTGCTCATGTCGGCTTCGATGAACCACGGTGCTGCCTGCAATTCGGGTGTGCGGTAGGTCAGGTTCGTGGAAATCACGCCGTCAATCAGACCATCGTCGTAGCTCTTCTGGTACAGCTCCAAACCGTTGGTGAACAGCGGGAAGGTAACGGCAGAGAAGATGCGGTTCGCGCCGAGTTCCTTCAAGCGGTGCGCAACCTCAATCATGGATTCGCCGGAGGACAGAATATCGTCCGCAACGAACACGTCCTTGCCGTTGACTTCCTTGCCCATGTACTCGTGGGCGACAATGGGGTTGCGGCCGTTGACGATGCGGGTGTAATCGCGGCGCTTGTAGAACATGCCCATATCCACGCCGAGGACGGAGGCATAGAAGATGTTGCGATCAAGCGCACCCTCGTCGGGGGAAACAATCATCAAATGATCCTTGTCCAGCTTCAAGTCCTTGCGGCGCTTCAGCAGTGCCTTGAAAATCTGGTAGCTGGGCATGACGGACTCAAATCCGCCTTCGGGAATCGCGTTGACGACGCGCGGGTCATGCGCATCGAACGTGATGATGTTATTCACGCCCATGCGGTTGAGTTCCTGCAACATCAGCGCGCAGTCCAGGCTTTCGCGGGCGCTGCGGCGGTGCTGACGGCCGCCGTAGAGCAGCGGCATGATAACGGTAATGCGCTTCGCCTTGCCGCCGACGGCTGCAATGGTGCGCTTCAGATCCATGTAGTGGTCATCGGGGGACATCGGCACTTCATGCCCGTACATGTTGTAGGTGCAGTTGTACGCGCCGACATCGCAGAGGATGTAGAGATCCAGTCCGCGAACGGAGTCCTTAATCAGTCCCTTGCCTTCGCCGTTACCGAAGCGCGGGCAGGTTGCGCGCACGAGGAAGTCCTCGCGACCCATACCAGGCGTTGTGGACATATCGCCCGGCAGGGTTTCTTCCGTGTACTTGCGCCACTTCAGCAGCCACTTGTTCACCTTGTCGCCCATGTCCTCCGTGCCGCGCATGGCAATCAAGCCCAGCGGAGCAACAGGCGTCGTCAGAAAGGATTCCTCATTCCAGGTACTCACAAAGTCCGTCACAGACCATCAACCTCATTCCGTCATGTGTCATTTCGGGGCGTATGTGTGGAGCCGCCAAGGGGGGCAAGCCACTTTGCTCAAATTCCTTGGAACCGTCCGTTCCACTCCTTATTATACAGCATTTTTTCGCATTATGCAAAGGGATTTTACAAAAAAAACGAACGAAATCTTGCATCTTGATAAAATGGTTGCGAGTTTTCCGAAAGTGCCATCGTTTTGATTTCATCGCCTCTTTCTGCTGGATTTTTGCTCGTTTTCGCTTGACAAACCGCCCCAATTCAGGTACGATGGTATGTAACCATCTTCATATAAATAGGAAGGAAGGATATTTTGTCAACCGGTTTTTCCCGCAAGTCAGCCGCCATGATGATCTTGGGCAGTTCCATCCTTGCGATGGGCATGTGCAACATTCACGCGCATTCCGGCGTTACGGAGGGTGGCGTGCTGGGACTGACGCTGCTGCTGGAGCATCTGTTCGCCATCTCCCCCGCGCTCTCTGCGCTGATTCTGAACGTCCTGTGCTACGCACTGGGCTGGCGGACGCTCGGCCGCGGATTCCTGCTGAACTCCGCCGTTGCGTGTCTGTGCTATTCCGCGGTGTATGCGCTGCTGGAGCCGTTTGCGCCTATGTTCCCACTGCTGATTTCCTCCCAGCTTATCGCGTCGCTTATCGGCTCGCTGTTCGTGGGCTTCGGCGCGGGAATCTGCGTCCGCTATGGCGGCGCGCCCGGCGGAGATGATGCGCTTTCGATGTCCCTGAGCCGCATCACGCGTCTGCCAATTCAGTGGGTCTACCTGCTCTCTGACTTGATTGTTCTGGGTTTGTCGCTGTGCTACATTCCGCTGGGAAAGATAGCGTACTCGCTGCTGACGGTGATTCTCTCCGGTCAGCTGATTGGCATCGTCGAACGTTTTGACTTCCGCCTGATGAAGCGGGAGGGGCTGCGTCCGGCGCTGGTGAATGCGGCGAAGGGGAAATAAAGGAAGTCATTCACATACGCAAAAAATCGGCAGACCGCCTATTCACGGTCTGCCGATTTCTCAATTTGCCAAGGCTTCCACCACTGTCAGGCTGCGGATGTGCCACTTGCCGCTTTCCTTGACGAGAATAGCGTTGTACTTCATGCTCTGCCACGCGGGCGGATACAGGGCGGATGCCCCCTGCTCGGCAACGTACTGGTCAGCATACGCGCCCTTGACACGCCCGTCGATGCGCGGAATCCGCTCCACAATCGTCACGCGCGCCACCGTGTCCCACGGCCACACCCAGAAGAACGACATTTCCAGCCGGTGATCCATGCCGCGGATGTTGTAGTCCTTATACGCGGAGTACCCCGCAATGGCGTTCTGCACCTGCGGGTCGCGCTGAATAAAGCTTTCCTGAAAATACTTCGTCAGCTCGGAGGAATCCTCGGTCATCATGATGACCTGCGCACGGCGCGCCATGCCATCCTTCAGGACGACGTTGATGTTCGTCACATTCATAGCGTAGTAGAACCCCGTGACCATCAGCCCCAGCACGAGCGTAATCACGAGCAGGCGCGACGCGATATACCAGACAAGTCGGCGCAGATACTGCATGTTGTATTCCTCCTTCCCTGATGCAACGATTCAGGGCGCGTTTTTCATGCCTGCAAAAGCAAATTCAGCTCTTCCGCGACGGTGCCTTCGGTGTCTGCCATCGCGTGCAGCGTCTTTTCAAGCAGCTCATCGAGCGTCCAGCCAAGGCGTTCCGCGCCCGCGCGAATGATGTCGCGCGAGCATCCTGCCGCGAATTTCTTGTCCTTGAACTTCTTTTTCAGCGACGACAACTCCATATCCGTGCAGGACTTCGACGGACGCATTTTCGCCGCCGCGCCAATCAGCCCGGTCAGTTCATCCGCTGCGAAGAGGATTTTCTCCATTTGCAGCGTCGGCTCAACGTCGGTGCAGATACCATAGCCATGGCAGCAGATGGCGTGGATGAGTTCGGGCGTGGCGTGGGCGCTTTGGAGCAGTTCGATGCACTTTACGCAATGCTGTTCAGGCCACTGCTCGAAGTCAATGTCATGCAGCAGCCCCGCCATGTGCCAAAAGTCGCTTTCCGCCTCGAATCCCTCTTCCTTGGCGAACCAGCCCATGACGGCCTCGACGGTCAGCGCGTGCTGGAGGTGGAAGGGTTCGTGGTTATACGTTTGAAGTGCTTTCAGCGCCTCCTCGCGGGTCAATCCGGTTTCCATAAGTCAATCCTTCTTTCATAAAATCATTGATGATATTGATGATTCAGTGCACAAACTAAAAACTTGCGGTAAAAATCAAGCAACAAAGGAGTGCACCGAAGGTTTCCAAAGGGCGATCGGAAAGCCCTTTGGTCGCGCCCGCAGGCGCGATTCCCCCCTGCAACGATAAAAATCAAGTATGAAAATGTGCAAGGCGAAGGGGTCAAGGGGGCGACCGCGAACTTCATTCGTTTCCATTGCCCCCTTGTCGCCTCCGCAGAGGCGAAATCTCCTGCTTGCGGAAGAAAACAGGCTTGCTTGACAGCGCCGCTATGTCTGCGACACCAGCAACTCGGTCGCGCCCATTTGGCGCGACAATATGCAAGTGGTCGAATGTGCGGCTTGGGGGCGCGTCTGAGGACGCGCAAAGTTACTGGCAGGGACGCTTCGCTGCCTGCGCCTTTGTTGGTGATTCCTTTGGAGTGGTCGCCCGTGGAACGATTGGGGCGTTGCCCCAAACCCCACAAGGGAGCTCCGCCCCTTGACCCCGCAAGGGGGAATCCCCCCTTGACCCCTTTTCGCGATTGAGTTGGTCTCTTCTTCATGCTTTGCCCGCGTGTTTATCCTTTTTGGGGCTTCGCCAAGCCTTTTTCTTCCCCTTATAACAACTTAATTAACATTGTTTTCTGCTCATCCATCTCCACAACCACCAAGCCATCCTTCTCCAATTGCTTCATCACATCCGAAAATCGCTTAAACCCGATACTCCGCTCCGTAAAATCCGGATACGACGTCAATATATCCGCCTTCAAAATCGACGGATTCACGCGCTCAAATCCCCCGTCCTTATACGCCTGCAGCTGCGCCGCAAACGCCTCCCGCCAATTATCCTTCGTCAGCTGCGGGCGCCCTTCCGCCGATTCCGCGCTGTTCAGATTGACCATCATGTTAAAATTGTCATTCTTCACGCGCAGTTCGCCAAACCGCTGGCTCAATTTCGTCAGCAGCTTCCCGAACGACGAGCAGCCGTAGGACTTCTCGTTGAAGTCCGGGCGCAAGCGCAAAAGAATCCCCTTCAGTTCCGATGCGTACATGCCGTCCGTGTCGGCGGACTCCTCCAGAATGGAGACAATCAGCTTGTTCAGCTCAGCTTCATCAGCAGCTTCCTCGGTAGATGCGCGGTGCTTCTTCGGGGCAGCGGGAGCGACAGTTCTGCCGCTCACGCCCTCCAAGAACTGGAACTCATTGCAAGCGTTGATAAATACGGTGCTGGCGGCTTCGCTTCGGCTGATACCCAGCACGAATTTGCCCATGCTCTTCAAGCGCCCAACGAGGGGGGTATAATCGCTGTCGCCGGAGACGATGCAGAACGAGTCAATGAGCGGGTTGGTGAACGCAACTTCAAGGGCATCCACGACAAGCTGGATATCGGCGTTATTCTTCTGCGCGATGCCGTAGCGCAGGGACGGCACGACGGTGAATGTATTGCTGAGCAGCAGCTCTTTAAGGTCAGAGAAGCGGTCGGTATAGCCGTAGACCTTGCCCAGCAGAATATCGCCGCGGATTTTGACCTTTTCGAGGATGGAGTTGAGGGTCGGCACTTTCGCGCCGCAGTTTTCGAGGTCAACAAATATTGCAAATTTTGCCATGGTGATAATTCTCCTATTGCTGCAGTGGGCAGCGTACTATGATGATGATTGATTTTGATTGACTTGATTCCTGCAAGATTTTTTTGCAGGCTGCAGGGGGAAATCCCTGCGTCAGATTCGGAACGTGAACCTATCTCCACGAATCAGCTGATAGGACGTGTGGAGCGGTCTGCCATGCTGGTCGAACACAACCTCTCGCAGCAGCAGCAGCGCTTGACCGGGGTCAACTTCCAGCAAACGCGCCTGTGCGTTCGTCGCGTAGTGCAGGCTGATTTCGTGAATTCCGCGCTTGGGCGTAATGCCGCGCCCTTCCAATACTGCGTAAAGCGATTGGCTCAAATCCGCTTGCAGCAGGTCGCTGTACGCCAACGGGAAACTGTTCGTTTCCAGCATCACCGGCACGCCGTCTGCCGTCCGCACGCGCTCAATCTCCACCACGCGGTCATCCGGCAGTTCCAGTTCGCGCTGGGTGCGCTCATCCGCGTGGGACAGCTGCGCGTGAATCAGGCGCGTGCCGGGGGTAACGCCCTGCATCCGGCAACACTCGTGGAAGCTGTTGATGTCCCGCAGGTCGCGGCATAGCTTGGGTGTGCAGACGAACGTGCCTTTGCCCTGCTGCTTGCGCAGAATTCCCTCGTCCGTCAATTCGCTGATGGCGCGGCGGACGGTCACGCGGCTGACACCGTAGCGCGCGCACATCTCCTGCTCGGACGGAATCTGGCTTTCCGCCGGATACACGCCGCTGGACACATCGTCGCGAATGCGCGCCATCAGCTGGCGGTAGAGCGGTTCGGCGTTCGTAGGGATGAGCCGGTTCGTCATGCGGAATTCGCCTCCTGCGGGATTGTATACCCATTTAGTATAGCATTATTTGTGCAAAAAAGCCATCCCCATTCTGGACAAAACATGTTCTATAGGGTAAAATGACAGGGAGAAATTCCATTCGGAAGGGAGCGATCAGCCATGCAGGACTTGACGCAGCGGAATCGCCTGAGCGCAACGGTCGTGCTGTACCATTCAGGCGTGGAGATGCTTTCGTGCATCCAGAGTTTTGTGGACAGCGACGTGTATCTTGACCTCTATGTGGTCAACAATTCTCCGGGAGACGCCTCGCTTTTTACTGCGCGCTGGAACTGCCCCGGCGTTCATTATTATCCTGTTCGGCGCAACATCGGCTATGGGCGCGCGAACAACCTTATCTTTCCCAAGCTGAAAAGCACCTACCACGTCATCTGCAATCCAGATGTGACCTTTGCGCCGGATGTGCTGCGCCGGATGATTGAGGTAATGGACGAAACGGGCGCGACCATTCTCACCCCGCGCGTGCTGAATTCCGACGGCACAGAGCAGTTTCTCCCCCGCCGTGAGCCGACGATTCGCCGTTTGCTTGCCCGCCGACTGAATTTTTCCGGCGCGCGCTGGCAGCAGCTTCGCAGCGACTACACGCTGGAGGGGCAGAACGTCAATGAGCGCATGAACGTGGCGTTTGCGACCGGGTGCTTCATGATGGTGCGCACGCACGTTATCGCCCAGCAGCTTGGCGGCTTCGACCCGCATTATTTTCTCTATCATGAGGACAGCGACCTCTCCCGCCGCGTGCTTGCAAACGGCGGCAGCATTCTCTACACGCCCGACATCTGCGTCACCCACGCATGGAAGCGTGACAGCGCCCGCACATTCCCTGCAACCCTCCACCACCTGAAAAGCACCATCCGCTACTTCAACAAGTGGGGCTGGAAATGGTAACGCGTAAGCCGCCGCTCGTGCTGTTGACGGCGTACAACGGCGCGGCGTACCTCCCGGCGCAGCTTTCGTCCCTGTGTGCGCAGGCGGTTTCTTTCACGGCGATTCTGCGCGACGACGGTTCAGCGGATGACACGCCCGCGCTGCTTGCCGCCCAATGCCATCAGGACGCGCGTTTCCGTCTATCGTCCACCAGCGGGATGCACCTCGGCGCGGTCGGCGGATTCTTTGCGCTGATGCGAGAAGCGGCGGATTCCGGCGCGCCTGTCGCCCTCTGCGACCAAGACGACATTTGGCATCCGGACAAGCTGACGCGCCTGCACGCCGCCTTGTCCGACGCGGAAGCGCGTTTCGGGGCGGATACGCCGATTCTCGTCCACAGCGACGCGCGGATTGTGGATGCGGACGGGCGACCGCTGCACGCAAGCCTATGGCGGCATCAGGGGTGGAATCCAGCGGCGCAGTCCCTGCCGGAATTGCTGGTGCAGAACAACGTGACCGGTTGTCTGCTGATGATGAACGCGCCGCTATGCCGCCTGTGCGCCCAGCATCAGCCGACGGGCGACCTGCACATGCATGACTGGTTCATTGCGCTGACGGCGGCGGCTTTCGGGCGCATCATCCCGATTCCGGCGGCGCTTGCGGACTACCGCCAGCACGGCACGAACGCCATGGGTGCAAGCACATCGGGGCTTTTCCGCCGCTCCCTGACTGCACTGCGCACCCCCGACCGCATCCGCGCGCGGATTGCCCTCTCCTACCGCAACGCCGCACAATTTCAGCAAACGTACGGCGATTTGCTGCCGAAAGAGGCGCAGAAGGTGTTGGCGGACTTCGCCCAGATTCCGAAGATGCGGAAGATAGCAAGGGTACGAGCGCTAAGGAAGGGCGGATTTCGGATGCAGAGCAAGACGGCACGGGCGGGGATGATGTTGTTTGGGTAATGCGCTGCTCATTCAGCGTACTTTTTACAACTTTCCCTTGCGCACACCGCGAAATAGGTGTAAAATAAGAATGTATATTTTTCTGCCGAAAGGAAGGGAACGCTATGACACGACTGGAAACGCAGGTGCTTGACCTGCTCCGGGAGGACTGCCGTCTGCCGCTGGAAAAGCTGGCGGTGATGCTGGGCGTGTCCACCGAGGAAGTCGCGGAAACAATTGACAGTCTGGAACGCCGCCGCGTCATCCTGCACTACGCGCCCACCATCAACTGGGATTTGACCGACCGTGAGCGCGTGGAAGCAATGATTCAGGTCAGCGTGACGCCGCAGCGCGACATGGGCTTTGACGCTGTGGCACGCCGGATTTACCGCTTCGAGGAGGTCAAGAGCGTCTATCTGATGAGCGGCGGCTACGACCTGCTGGTGCTGGTGGAAGCCAAGAGCCTAAAGGAACTGGCGCTGTTCGTATCCAGCAAGCTGTCTACGCTGGAAATGGTCACGGGCACGCAAACTTCCTTCGTCCTCAAGCGCTACAAGGAAGAGGGCGTCATCTTCGACGGCAGCCAATCTGACAACAGGCTGGTGGTCTCGCCGTGAATTACGACCGCTATATCAACCAAGCCATCGCTGCCGTTCCGCCCAGCGGCATCCGCCGTTTCTTCGATATTGCCGCAACAATGAAGGACGCCATCTCCCTTGGCGTGGGCGAACCCGATTTCGTCACCCCTTATCACATCCGCAACGCCGCCATCAACTCCATCATCGACGGCGGCACGCAGTACACGGGCAACCGCGGTCTGCCGGAATTGTGCAGGGAAATCAGCGAGTACCTCTCCGAGCGCTTCCACACCGACTACGACCCCAAGACCGAAATCATGGTGACAGTCGGCGCGTCGGAGGCGATTGATATTGCCCTGCGCGCACTGGTTGGGCCGGGCGATGAGGTGCTTGTGCCGCAGCCGAGCTATGTTTCGTACAGCCCGTCGGTGATTTTCGCAGGCGGCACGCCAGTCGGCGTGGAGACGACGGCGGACACCGAATTCCGCCTGACCCCCGAAGCCCTCCGCGCTGCCATCACGCCGCGCACAAAGTGTCTGATTCTCCCCTACCCGAACAACCCCACCGGCGGCATCATGGAGAAAGCCGACTTGGAGAAAATCGCGCAGGTCGTCCGCGAAACGGGGATTCTGGTCATCAGCGACGAAATCTACGGCGAATTGACCTACGGCGACCGCACGCACATCTCCTTCGCGTCCCTGCCGGGCATGTGGCAGTACACCATCACGCTCAACGGCTTCTCGAAGGCGTTTGCGATGACGGGCTGGCGCGTGGGCTACGCCTGCGGGCCGAAGGAAATCCTGTCGGTCATGCTGAAAATCCATCAGTATTCGATTCTCTGCGCGCCGCGCATGGGGCAGGTTGCCGCATTGGAAGCCCTGCAGGCCGGACGCGCGAACGACTATGAGGATGTGCGCCGGATGCGCGACAGCTACGACCGCCGCCGCCGCCTGATGGTGGATTCCTTCCGCAAGATGGGTCTGGACTGCTTTGAGCCGCTGGGCGCGTTCTACGTTTTCCCCAGCATCAAAAAGACGGGCTTGGACAGCGAGACGTTCTGCGAGCGGCTGCTGAACGAGTACAAAATCGCGACTGTCCCCGGCACCGCGTTTGGCGAGTGCGGCGAGGGACACATCCGCTGCTCCTATGCCACGGGCGTGGAGAAGCTGAACATTGCGCTTGAGCGCATGAGCGAGTTTGTCGACAAGTGCGGGAAGTAAGGGAGTTCCTTCCCTTATGAACCCTTTGCGCGATTGAGTTGGTGACATTTCCATACTGGTCTCGCGTGTAGCTTCCAGAGGGCCTTGCGATCGCCCTCTGGACTCCTTCGCCCGTCGCCAACTGCATACTTGTTGGTTATCGAAAGTTTTTAGTTTGTATACTTTCGTTATTCTTACAAACATAACCACATTGTTGCATGGGAGGGTGCTGCGAAGGGGTCAAGGGGGCGACCGCGAACTTCGTTCGTTTCCATTGCCCCCTTGTCGCCTCCGCAGAGGCGAAATCCCCTGCGATAACGCATTTTCCGCAAAAAAGGCTACTACTTTACCATGGAGGTTCCAAAATGCGCCGAATAACAGCCCTGCTGCTGATGCTCCTGCTGCTCCCCGGACTCGTTGCCGCCGAGGACGACTTCGACCTCGATGACATTCTCTCCGACGCTGACCCCGATGTGGTCAAAAACACATACAGTCAGCCGGGCAACGCAGACGACATCCTGCTCGACGAGAATAACGAGCCCGTCTCCATCTACGAGGAGGACGGTTCGATTCTCATCACGCTGACCGCAACGGGGGACTTCACCGTCGGCGGAGACAGCCGAAAGTCCACCAACATCTGGATGAATGAGCTGAAGAAGCACGATAACGACTACAACTTTGCCCTTGCGAACGTCCGCGACATTTTCCTCGCCGATGACCTCACCATCGTCAACTTCGAGGGCACGCTGACGGACAGCACCTATGTGCCGTCGGAAAAGCGCAATAACGAGTTCCTGTTCTCCGCATCGCCCGACCACGTCAGCATGCTGGTGGACAACGGCATCGAAGCGGTTTCGCTGGAGAACAACCACGTTCTTGACCATGGTCAGGCGGTCTACGAGGAAACGCAGCAGCACCTTGAAGACGCGGGCATCGTGTGGTCAAACAGCACGCATGTCGGCGTGATGGAGGTCAAGGGCATCCAAATCGCCATGCTCAGCTACCTGTGCATCGACCGCTACAACACGCTTTGGGATCAGGTGCCGAAAGACATTGCCGCCGCGAAGGAACAGTACCCGATTGTCATTGTCAGCTTCCACTGGGGCAAGGAAATGGCCTACTCGCCCACGCAGAATCAGATTAAGATGGGCCGTCTGGCGGTGGATTCCGGCGCTGACCTTGTGCTGGGGCATCACAGCCACCGCATGAACCCGATCGAATACTATAACGGTGTGTACATCTGCTATTCGCTGGGGAATTTCTGCTTTGCGGGCAACAGCAAGCCAAGCGACATGTCCAGCTTCATGTTCCAGACGCGCTGGCGCATCCGGGACGACGAAATCACGAACGAAGGCTTCCGCATCATCCCGATTCGCATTTCCAGCCGCACTGACCGCAACGACTTCACCCCGACGGTTTTCGGCGACGGCGCGGCGCGCGACGCGGTGCTGACGACGCTGAAGAACAACGGCAAGTCGCTGGAATATGTGGTGTCGGAATATCCGCTGGAGTGGAAGGAATAAACGAGGTCGCCTGTCAGCAGCCTGCTGATGGGCGATTTTTGTGCTGAAGAAAACGCCACTCCACAAAAAACATTCCAAATACAATCCCCTTCGGTTTTCCCGCGAAACCGTTTTTCCTGCGCGCGCACGGGCTGAAAAATGCAATCCGTGCGCGTTTTCTGCTATCAGGACGGCGGAAATGCAGTCGTTCAGCCGGAATTGTGCAGGTGCGGCGGAATCCGCTTTCTGAGCGGTCGCATTTTCGCCCAGATTGCACATTGCATTCTCGATTCGTTGGCGTATAATACTTTGCGGGCGCGGAAGAATGCGTCCAAATCATTCCATCTGGACGAACAAGGAGGTTGCAGCCATGCCTGCGACGAATACCGCCACGCCGACCGAAACGAAGCAGACCGCTGAGCAGATTCCCCAGCCGAAAGAACCTACGAAGGGGTTCGACCCCGACTCCATCCGTGCGTTCCTGAAGAAGCTCACGCAGAAGAAGTAATCTACTCGACTACTCCGCCAGGCAGTTCTTGCTGTTTGGCGTTTTTTTGATGACAGCAAAAGCCCCGAACGTGCTTCCTGATGCAGGAAGTGTCCGGGGCTTTCTTCGTGCTGATGGCGGGACTCGAACCCGCACGCCGCAAGGCAAGGGATTTTAAGTCCCCAGTGTCTGCCATTCCACCACATCAGCGTCAGGGTTGATTATACCACGGACGTGGTAAAAAGTCAATGCGGGGATTGGCATCGCAGGGGGCAGTCAGCAGACTGCAGAACTGCTTTGCTTTATCTATGTTGCTTGATTTGTATTGTTGCAGAGGGTTTCGCCTCTGCGGAGGCGACAAGGGGGCTTTCCGATCGCCCCCTTGCCCCCTTCGGGTCGCCACTACCGGAGTTGACTTTTTCCGCTGCAGGAGGAATCGCGCCTGTGGGCGCGATAGAAGGATGCACTCACCGATTCGGCAGCAGCGTCAGAATCTCCTTAATCGACATGCAGTACGGGTCGGCTTCGTGGCTGCGGCCGTGCTCCAGAATCACCTGCGCGGTCTTCTGCATCGCGGGGAAGGCGCTGCGAATCAGGTGGTTAGCGTGAATGACAATGTTCACGCCGTGCGCCGCGAGTTCATCCTCCGTCGTCAGATTATAGGTTGTGGGAACGACGACAAGCGGCGTTTTCGGGTCGTCCTTGCGGAAGGCGTCGCAGAAGGCGAACACCTCGTCCGGCGTTTTCGCCTTGGAGTGAATCATGATGCCGTCCGCGCCCGCTTTGACGTAGGCGTGGCAGCGGGTCAGCGCATCATCGAGGCCCTGTTCCAGAATCAGACTCTCGCAGCGCGCGATAATCATGAAATCCTTCGTTTTCTGCGCATTTTTGCCCGCGGTGATTTTCTCGCAGAAGTCGGGGATGCTCGCCTGCTTCTGTCCCGCGCCCGTGCCAAACAGGCTGTTCTTCTTCAGTCCCTGCTTGTCCTCGATGATGACGGCGCTGATGCCCGTGCGTTCCAGCGTCTGCACGTTGTAGACAAAGTGCTCGACCAGCCCGCCGGTGTCGCCGTCCAAAATAATCGGCTTCGTCGTCACTTCCATGATTTCTTCCAGTGTGTTCAGGCGGCTGGTCATGTCCACCAGTTCAATATCTGGCTTTCCCTTCGCGGTGGAGTCGCACAAGCTGCTGACCCAAATTGCGTCGAACTGGCGGCGGCCCTTGGGCGTTTCGACGGTCGTCTTTTCGACAATCAGCCCGGTCAGGCCGTCGTGCGCCTCCATCACGGACAGGCACGGCTTGTAATGCAGCAGGCGGCGGAGGCGGCTCCGGCGCGTCTCCGGCAGGGAGAGCAGCTGATCAAGGGTCGAAAGCGTCTCCTCGGTCGCGGTGTGCGTGTAGGGGAATTCCACCAGTTTGCCGCCCCAGCCTTTGAGCGTCTCAATGACTTTTTGACGGATATTCGCCTGATAGCCGACGAGCCAGTCATCCCCATGCACCACAATGTCGGGGCGCAGGCGGTTGAGGATGTCCGTGTAATCCAGACTTTCCTGCACGACGACGCGGCTGACGTACTTCAGCCCCTCAAACATCGCAATGCGCTCCTCCAGCGGAATCAGCGGATAATGCTTGTAGCTGGCGACGACCTCGTCCGTCAGCAAGCCGACGGTCACTTCGCCCAGCTCCGCCGCGCGCTGCAAAATGCGGATATGCCCGTTGTGCAGAATATCCGTCGAAAAGCAAATGTACACCTGCTTCATTCAAAGTACCTCCTGACGGAATCGAGTCAAGACAACTTCCCGATCCGCCTGATTGTCGATTTCGGCGCAGAGCCTCCCGCCGCACTCCAGCGGATACAGCGGAATCTCCCCTGACACGGCGTTGAACGCGTTCTCGGCGTAGCACTTCACGTCCCCGCGCACAACGAAGCGCTCGATTTCGTCCATCCAGCTGGAAAAATCCCCCGCTTGCCAGTGGTACGCCGCCTGACATTCCACGCTGCCCGCGTCGAAGCAGTCCACGCCTACACGCCGGATGCGCCCGTCCTGAATCAGCGCCTTGAAGTCCTTGTCCGGCAGGGGCAGCGTGGAATCCACCGCCATCACGCTTCTGCCCGACGCTGCCAGCGCATCCATCACCGTCGGATGCAGCACCAAATCGCCGTGCAGGCTGATGACGTCCTGCCCGCGCAGCAAATTCCGCGCCAGATACATGCTGTAAATATAGTTCGTCTCCCGATACTTCGGATTATGGACGAAGTGGAAGCGGATGCCGCTGTCCAGCGATTCCAGATACGCTATCAGCGTGTCCGCCAGATGCCCCGTCGTCACCACCGCTTCCGTCACGCCGATGCGCCGCAGCAGCTTCACCTGCCATGAGATGATGGTTTCCTGTTCGGTCAGGCGGCACATGCACTTGGGATGCTCCCGCGTTTCGTCGCCCATGCGCGACCCCAGCCCCGAATTGAGCAGCAATGCAATCATGCCTTTTCCTCCCGCAAAAATGCCATCAGCGCGTCACGGTTCTGGATGGGCGTTGTCGTCGGGCGACCCAGATCCGCGCGCGCCCCCACCGCACAGGCAACCTCCAGCATCGTCAGCTGATTCGCCCTCTTCGCTTCCTGCAGGGCAGCTTCCAGCGTCGCTTCGTCCCGCGCGTTCAGCACCCGTGGGTATCCGACCGCTGATGCGACCTTCGCTGCGCACAGTCCTCCTTCGCACACGGGCATCCCGCCGACCGTCTCATGCGCGGCATTGTTGATGACGACGTGGATGAGGTTCGCCGGCTTGCGCTGGGCAATCACCGGCAGTGCGCCAAGGTGCATCAGCGCTGCGCCGTCGCCGTCCAAGCACCAGACGCGGCGGCTCGGCTTCTCCAGCGCGATTTCCAGCGCAATCATGCTTGCATGTCCCATCGACCCGACGGTCAGAAAGTCACGCTCATGCCCTTCGCCGCGCTTTTCGCGAAGCTCAAAGATTTCGCGGCTGAGTTTCCCCGTCGTGGACACAACCACATCGCCCGCATCCATCGCATTCAGCATGATTTCCGCTGCCCGCTCACGGGTGAGGGTGTTTTCATTGCCGTACGCGGGCTTGAGCGAGCAGGTCAGCGCGCCTTTGCGCACGACGAGCGCCGCGCACTGCCGCTGATTCAATTGTTCGCGCAGGAAGGCAAAATCCGCCGCAAACTGCTCCTCCGTCGTATCCTTGCTGAGGATGCGGTAGGGGACGCCGAGAATCTCCAGCTGCGACAGGGTGATTTGCCCCTGCTTGACGTGCTGCGGTTCATCGTGCACACCGGGTTCGCCGCGCCAGCCGATGACGAGCAGGCACGGCAGCTGATACACCTGCGCATCCATCAGCGACGCAAGCGGATTGACGGCATTGCCCAGCCCGGAATTCTGCATATAGCACAGTGCGGGACGCCCCGTCGCGAGGAAATGCCCGGCAGCGAGACCGACCGCGTTGCCCTCGTTCGCCGCGACAATGTGCCGGGGCGAATGAACGCCGTAGAGGGCGTAGAGGGAATCGCAAAGTCCTTTTAGCTGCGAATCCGGCACGCCGGTAAAAAAGTCAATGCCCGCCCCTTCGCAGGCGGAAAGAAGCCGCTGTGCATCCATGCAAAAAGACCTCCGTTTCTTCGCTTCTATTATAGCGGAAAGAGGAAACGGGGTCAAGTGCACTGTCGCTTTCTTCTCCTTTTCCCCTTTACAACACCCCTTCAAACCGCTATAATAGGACAAACAGAATCACGGAAGGAGCGTGTTCCACGATGTCCGAAGTCAAAACCCGCGCAGAACGCATTGCGCTCAAGGTTCGCCGGAAGCAGCGGCTCGTCCGCGTCGCGCTGGGCGAGGAGAAGGCGGATGTTGTCCTCAAAAACGCCGATTATGTCAACGTATTTTCCGGCACGGTTGAGCATGGCGATATTGCCGTTGCCAACGGGCTGGTCGTCGGCATGGCTGATCATTACGACGGCTTGATGGAGGTCGATGTCAGCGGCAAAATCGTCGCACCCGGCTTTATCGACGCGCATATTCACCTGGAGAGCAGCCTCGTCAGCCCGACCTCGTTCGCGCGCGCGGTGCTCCCCCACGGCACAACCACCGTCATCACCGACCCACACGAAATCGCCAACGTCTGCGGCATGGGCGGCATCGACTACATGATGGCGGCGACAGAAAATCTGCCGCTGGATGTGCATTTTATGCTCCCGTCATGCGTGCCGGCAATGGCGTTTGAGGAAAACGGCGCGACGCTGACATGGCGCGACATCAACGCATATTTCGACCATCCCCGCGTGCTGGGGCTGGCGGAGATGATGAATTATCCGGGCGTGATGATGGGCGACCGCGCGACGATGGAGAAAATCGTCGTTTCACAGGCGCATCACAAGAAGATTGACGGCCACGCGCCGGGGCTGTCCGGCAAGGCGCTCAACGCGTACATGTCCGCCGGCGTCTATTCCGACCACGAGTGCGACACCATTGACAACGCATTGGAAAAACTGCGCAAGGGGCAGTTCATCATGATTCGCGACGGCACGGCGGCGCAGAATCTCGAAGCCCTCATGCCTCTGCTGACGGAGCAGTATGCGCACCGCTGCATGTTCTGCACTGACGACAAGCACCCCTACGACCTGCTGCACAAGGGGCACATTGACTACATCGTCCGCAAAGCGATTTCCCTCGGCGCCGACCCGATTCTGACCATCAAGGTCGCCAGCCACTACGCCGCGCGCTACTTCCTGCTGAACAACAAAGGCGCGATTGCGCCGGGGTACTTGGCGGATTTCGTCGTGCTGGACAACCTGCATGATGTGAATGTGGAGATGGTGTTCAAGCGCGGCAAGCTGGTTTACGACGGGCACGAGGTGGAGATCGCCGCGCCGGACATTGACCCGGACATCCTCGCGGGCGTGCTGGACACGTTCCACCTGCCGGATGTAACGGCGGAGCAGCTGCGGATTGGGGTCGCGCCGCTGATTGGCCTCATCGACGGGCAGATTGTGACCGAAGACTTGGGGCACGCGGAAGGCGTCGATAACGGCATCTGCCAGATGACCGTCTGCGAGCGGCACCACAACACGGGGCATGTCGCCAGCTGCTACGTCCTCGGCTACGGGATTCAGCGCGGCGCGGTTGCGACGTCGATTGCCCACGACAGCCACAACATCATTGCCTGCGGCGTATCGCCGGAGGACATTGCCTTTGCGGTCAACGAGCTGAAAAAGATGCACGGCGGCATCATCGTCGTGGAGAACGGGCAGGTGCAGGCTCGTCTGCCGCTGGAGTTGGCGGGGCTGTTTACTGACCGTCCGCTGCCGGAAGTGAACGAGAAGTTAGAGCACTGCAAGGCGGCCGCGTGGGCGCAGGGCGTGAATCGCGGCATTGACCCGTTCATGACGCTTTCGTTCGCGAGTCTGCCGGTGATTCCGGCACTGCGGCTCACCACCAAGGGGGTCTTCAATGTCAACACACTCACGTTTGTGGAGTGATATTCTGATTGATTTTCTTCTCCAAACTTGAGTTTTGGGCAATACCGCACAAATGAGTTGGTGCGATGGCGAATGCATTTTTTGTCAGATGCGATTGCAGAAATCGAAGGTTTACTGGAGGTAAATCGAGATTTCTGCAAGAAGCAGATGGCAGAAAAGGCATCGCCAGCGCTGCCGACGAATTGTGCGGTAGTGCCTTTGATGTTGCAGAGGGTTTCGCCTCTGCGGAGGCGAGGAGGGGGCTTTCCGCTCGCCCCCTCCAACCCTTCGGGCTGCACACCCATGTTTCTTGGATTTTATCGGAAGTTTTATGGTTAGGGTAACACCGCACAAATGAGGTGGTTGGCTGACGAATGGATTTTTCGTCAGATGCAAATGCAAATTTCGAAGGTTTACTGGCAGTAAATCGAGGAATTTGCATGCCGCAGATGGCGGAAAAGACATCGCCAGACACGCCGCCGAATTGTGCAGTGTTGCCTTAGTTTCCCTATCGTTTTCCCAACCAACACAATAAACCTGTAACATGGGCGTGCGCTGCGAAGGGGTCAAGGGGGACGATCGCAGACTTCGTCTGTTTCTATTGCCCCCTTGTCGCGTCCGCAGACGCAAAACCTCCGCGCCGCAGACAAATTCTATTTTATTGAATAAACTCAATTTCAAAAAAGGAGCTGACCACCTTGATGCCGCAGGAATCCAAAGCGCACCGTCTTTGGACGCTCTTTTCTTCCATGCTCCTCATCAGCACCTTCACTTTCGGCGGCGGGTTCGTCATCGTGTCGCTGATGAAGAAGAAATTCGTTGATGATCTGCATTACCTGACCGAAGAGGAAATGCTGGACATGACCGCCCTGGCGCAGACCGCACCGGGCGCGATTGCCGTCAACGGCGCCATCCTCGTTGGGCGGCGCATCGCCGGGATTTCGGGGCTGATTGTCGCGGTACTGGCGACAATTCTGCCGCCGATTGTCATCATCAGCATCATCTCTATGATGTACGCTGCGTTTGCCGAGAACGAATGGGTACGCGCGGTGCTGACGGGGATGCAGTCGGGCGTGGCGGCGGTCATCTGCGACGTGACGGCAAATCTTGGCGGCAAGGTCGTGCAGTCGAAGGATTGGCTGAATCTGCTGCTGATGGCAGGCGCGTTCGTGGCATCCGCTGTCCTTCACGTCAACGTCATCGTAGTCATCCTCGTCGCGGCGGCGATTGGTGTTATCCGGGCGCTGCTGGCGCGAAAAGGGGGCGTATCCGCATGATGGTGCTGTTCCTCGTCTTTTTCCAAATCGGATTGTTCAGTGTCGGCGGCGGATATGCTGCCATGCCGCTGATTCAGTCGCTGGTGGTGGAGTCGCACGGCTGGCTGACAATGGCAGAATTTACGAACCTAATGACGATTGCCGAGATGACCCCCGGCCCGATTGCGGTCAACTCCGCGACATTCGTCGGGATGCGCTGCGCCGGACTACCGGGGGCGCTCGTCGCGACGTTCGGGTGCATCACGCCGTCGCTGATACTCGTCACGCTTCTTTCCTATTTGTATGGGCGATTTCGTTCCGGGCAAACGATGCAGAACGTGCTGGGCGCGCTGCGTCCCGTGGTCGTCGCGCTGATTGCGTCGGCGGCGCTGAGCATCGTGCAGGTCGCGGCGGTGAAATCGGGCGGCGGCGTGTCCATCGTCGGCATTGTGCTGATGGTCGCGGCGTTCCTCGTCCTGCGCTGGAAGAAATGGAACCCAATTCTGGTGATGCTGCTCTGCGGCATCGGCGGCGCGGCGGCGCACGCGGTCGGCTGGCTGTAACGAAAATCTTCCGAAACCATTTGTCCGCCCTTGACGGGGATTGGTGCGTGTGCTATACTCCAAATCGAAGCGGTTAGTTGCAATTAACATGTACTGCGACCGCATCCTGAGTATCTTCCCCAACGGCACGCTGAAACTCGTCAACTACAGCAAGCTGAAGGAAGGCGACTATGCTGCGAAGCTGATGGAGGGCGTTTCGCCAAGTGTGCCGATGCGTTCAGGCGTGCTGGGCGTGTTTGCCATCGTTGCTGGAGTTCTGCGGATACGCGGCACTGGCAGCGTATGCGTACCAGAAAGCCCCGGTGTACGGCGCAATTCTGTTCGTCGGCACGACGTTCGCGTGCATCGTCAGCTCCGCGTATCACTTGAAGTACGGGCTGGCGGAGTACATGTTCCTCAAATATGGGCGGGACGAACGTGCCAAGGGTATGATGCTTGACCTGATGGGCAGCGGCGCATCCCTGCGCCTGTGTTCTTTGGGAATGATTACGTTCTACATCACGCTGATGGTTGCTATCATCACCGGCGCGATTGGCTTCCCAATTTGGGCGCTCGTGTTCACGATTCTCCCGATTTTCATCGTCATGTTCCCCCTGCAAATCGTCGGCACGCTGCATATCGCCGCGATGGTGTCAATGCTTGGCTGGATGTTCCTGATTTAACCGCAAAAGGACTGCTGCGCGGGCACTTTTCTCCGCTCACAGTCCTTTTTCTGCGTTCGCCCTCACTCGCGCGGATTTTTTGCAAAAATCACGAAAATTCCCTTGACAAACGCCCCGATTCGCGCTATAATAATCAATGTTGCGGATGACCCGCCGCAATGTGAGCTTCATATGGAGAGTTGGCTGAGTGGTCTAAGGCGCACGACTGGAAATCGTGTGTGGGCTTATACCCCACCTAGGGTTCAAATCCCTAACTCTCCGCCAGTATACTCCTTGCCCGGTAGATGGTGCTACATCTGCCGGGCATTCTTTTGCCCTCCGGGTTTATCTTAGTCCTTAATTGGTATCTTGTCAAGGGGGCGGGGATTTTTTTTCCTCGCGTTTTGATAGTCCTGCATCGTCCCTGTACCAGCGGCGCATGATCATGCGGCGCTGGAAGCTCGACGAGTGCCACAGAGGGTTTCCCGGGTAGCCCTTGTAGTATATCGCGTTCTCTACGTCAACCCGCCGCATCATGCGGCGGGTTTCGCCGCTTGCGGCGTCGGTGACCTCGTAACGCTGACACGGCGCGACCAGGGCGAAGACGCGGGAGCGGCTGAGCCCTGTTTCTCGGATGACCTCGATGGCGGTAACGTACCTTTCGCGGATTTCCTCGCGGGTGCAGATGACTTTCGCGGGTGTTCCGCGCTTTTCGTCGCTGTAATACTGTCTTTCTACGGTCGGGCGGCGCATTTTTTCTCCTTTCGGTGGGTTTTTCGCTCTTTGCCACGCTTTTATGCTCTATTTCCGTGGTAATCGCGGGGGTTTTCTTCGGGTTTTACCTGTTGCGGCGCTTGCGCCGCGCCCCCAGCGCACAAACCCGCACCGAGGCGAAGCCGAGGAGCGACATGACGGCTTACGCCTGACGAGCGGGGAGGGGAAGCAAACGGGGAAAAGCGGCGAACGAGTGAGCCGCCCCGTTTGCTTCCCCGGACCGCCAGTGGAGGTGTGCCCAGCCGGGATGCCGACGGCTTCGGGCATGCGTCCCCTTCGGGAGCGTCAGCAACTTCGGGTGCTGGCACACAAACTAGAGAGCAACGGCGACGGACTGCCGCGGCAACCCCGGCGCGCCCGATGGAGGGAGGGGGCGCGCTGACGCTCAACTATGGCGGTGGTAAAACAACTTTTCGTAAAACCTTGGTTTTACGCCGAAGGCTTGAAGAGTTGTTAGCGGAGCAAAGCGGAGCGTGCAACTCTTCGGAAAACCCAGGTTTTGCGAAACGAGGAACGAAGCGAAGCGAAGTGACGAGCTTGAGTTGGCTTTACCGCCGCTGAACGCGCAAGCTGGGCAACCCGAACCCGCCCCCGACCGACTGAGGGCGCGCCGGGGTTGCTTTGTCACGGCGTGGCGGCTGACGTGGAGCAGCGGAAGCGGACTGCTTGGGAAGTGAAAGGGGCAGTGTGGCGCACGGCGGGGACTACTCCGGGCATCACGGTGCTTCTTCGCCGGGCGGCACGCGCCCCGGTGCTGCTTCGGTGGCTTAGAAGGGCAAGCCGTCCTCTGCTTGTAGTCGGCGCAGGATTGCCGCCGCATATGCCCATGATGGACGCGGAGCGAATGCGGTTTCCTGCAGGGCGTATTCTAGCTGTTCCATGCTGTAAACCTTGCCCTCAATGTCCTTGATGATTGCCTTGCAGATAATGACGGTTGGATAGCTCCCGATCGCATCGTGATACAGCTGCTTGATTTCCTTGATTAACTTTTGGGTATCTGGTGTCAGTAGCCGCTTTTCAGTTTCTTCCTTACTAGTACTAGTACTAGTACTGATACTGCTACTGCGAGTTGTCGTATAGTCGTTATAGTTTAATGTCTTGTAGTTGTAGTTCTGCATGTGGTATACTCCTTCCATAGTCGTTGACTACTACGGGAGGGGAAAAGAATATGCGAAAGGACTATACTCTTGGCGAATGGTTGGAAACGTGGCTTGAATACTACGTCGAACCCTCTGCCCTTGCGCCCAGCACAAAGGCGTGCTATAATAGGGCTGTGCGGGCTGTTCCTGCGTCGTTGGGTTCAATTTGGGTCATTGACATTGCACCGCTGGATTGCCTGTGCTGGATCCAGTCTGTGGCGCGCACGCATCCGCGTGCCGCCCAGCTGGATCGTGTAATGCTTTCGCGTGCGCTGTTGGTCGCGCGGAAGCTGCACCTTACAGATTGTGTCCTTGACGAGGACACATGCCCACAGGTTGTACACCATGCACAAAAAGCGGTCGTGCTGACCCTGCCCGAACTGCTCCGCTACATGGGCGCGGCGGCGCTGATGGACTCCGCCACTGTGCTCCTGCTCTGCTGTTGTGGTCTTCGGCGCGGCGAAGCCCTCGCAGCTTCTCGCGCTGACCTGTCTGCCGATGGCATTTTGACAGTACAGCACCAGCGCGGCGACAGCCGCGAACTGCACTCGCTGAAGTCGAAACACTCGTACAGGCGCATTGCTTTGCCTGACAACGTGCTTGATTGCATCAGAACGCGCCCTCTGACGCTCTCCGGGCTCTTCTACGAGGGAAGTATGCACAAGGTGTACACAGACCATCACAGCGTCACACAGCGGCTTTCTCTGCCGCCTGTGACCCTCCACGGCTTGCGCCACTCGGTGGCGACTGCCGCCGTTCTCGGCGGCGAACCCGTGAAGCTCGTGCAGGGGTGTCTTGGTCACGCTTCGTTTGCCCTCACTGCCGACCTCTACGCCGATCACCTCCCCGATACTTCGGCAGTTTGCAAACACTTGTTCGTGTAGGGCGCACGACTGGAAATCGTGTGTGGGCTTATACCCCACCTAGGGTTCAAATCCCTAACTCTCCGCCAGATTAGCATCGGTTCGATAGAATCGGTGCTTTTCTTTTGCCCTTGCAGCGAATCCTCCCCCCCCAGTCACCAAAAAGTGCCTCGCTAATAAAAAGTGCGTACTTGCGTCCATAGCACAAATGGTGTATCCTTTCATCGTGGCCACAAGATAACCCCTTTCCCCGAACGACCCACCTTGGAGGAACCCATGAGGAAACTGATTTCCCTGCTGGTGATGATTTTGCTGCTGCTGTCCGCTGCGCTGGCGGAAGTGAGCACCCCGACCTGCACCACCGTGACGCTTGCAACCCGGCAGCGTCCGCGGCGGATTTCACCACGAAGATGTACGAGGTTTTCCCGGACTATGCGGGCGAAAACCATCTGGAAATGACGGCTGGATTCCTGTTCCCGGCGGAGTAAGTAAGAAAAGACAGGCTGTTCGAGCGTTTTGCTCGGACAGCCTGTTTTTTGTCAGTATCCCGCTTTCTGCAATTCGTCCAGCAGTGCGCACTTGCGCTTGTAGTCCCTGCGCCACTGTTCAGCAAGGTCAGCAATTATCTGTCTTCCCTCGTCGGTGCCTTTCATGCGTTCCAGCTGCTGGATGACCTCGCAGTAGGCGGCGCGCGACGAAGCCGCTTGCATAGCGCGATTCACCATGTTGCGGTAGAGTGCCAGCGTGCGGGCGGAATCCCATGCCATCAGCGGTTCAAAATAGGTACACAGTCCCTCAAAATTGCCGTGTTGCTGAATCCGCTGGAGCAGCTGCTCCCACTGCTCAATGGATGCCAGCAGGGGCAGGCGGATAGTGCTTGTCGTCGGCAGTTTCAGCAAACGTTCCGCCTCGTCGCGCCACGCATCGGCGGGAAGCGTCGCTCGAAGCGCATCAATCTGCTCCATGCTGTACTGATTGTACTGCTCAATGTACTGCCGAATCTCCCGCTGCGCAAGGTCAGGCTGATTCGCGCGCTGATAGAGCAAAATCAGCTGTTCGCGGCGCTGCTTGCATGGCATATATTCCCCGGCGAACGTCTGCAAATCCGCCTTGACCTGCTCGATGGCTTCCGTCCACTTTTCCGCCGCCATCAGCGTTTTCAGCGTCCGGTCATGCGCATACGGCACATCCCAATGCGAATGCCAGAAGCCGATGATGTCCTCCTGCGAAGCGTGCAGCTGCTGCATCGTTTTTTCACGCTGATTCAGCAGGTTCACCATCGCGCCTCCACCGCGTTCCTGCGCATTCAGCTTCCATTCGGCAATTTTCTCGTCGAGCAGCGCAAGATTCCGCTGATGAATCGCTTCGTCCCATGGATACGAAAACAAGAACGCCAGCGGCGCGGTGAAATACGGCAGCGGCTGCCACGTCCGGAATGCAGCGGCGAACCACTCGTACATTGCCGACTGCTGGGCAGGTGCTGCGATGGCAAGAATCTGCATCCATGCATCGCGGCAAGCGTCTTCGATATCCTCCTGTTCAAGAATTTCATCGGCGGATTCAAACATCATTGCCGTGTCGCAAACGAGTTCAAACGCCAGCATCGCATGTTCCGGTGTCAGCAAATCAGCCAATTCCGCGTCCATCAGCTCCAGCAGTTCCTGAACGGGTGATTCCTCTTCTTCGTCATATTCCGCGTATTCGTCATACTCGTTTTCGGAATAGCGTTCGGCGGCGTGAAGCGTCTGCGTCAGGGTGCGCTGCCAATTGAGGCGGCGTTCATCCGCACGGACAGGTGCATTTCCCTTGCACAGCATCAGCCGATTTCGGAGTGCTTCGTCCTTTTTCAGCAGCGGACGAAGAAAATCCCGAAGCGTTTCAGCGGACAGGCTGTTCAGCTTCTTCTCCCACTCCGGCGCGGGCAATTCCGCTTCCGGCAGATGGGTCGCCGCAAAGAGAACCGCCGCCATATGCTTGCAGTTTGCGCCCTCTTTCGCAAAGGGGCAGGTGCAGGACAGAGTTGCCACGGCATCGCCTGCCAGCGTAATCTCAACCCGATACAGCCGCGTGCCTTCTACATCAGCAGTGATTTTCTCCTGCGTGCAGTGCAGATTTTTCACTGCCCCGGCACGCCAGTAATTGCGCCCGCGCGTAATCATCTTCGAGATAAAATTCTCTTTCCAGTCAGTGATGTGCATCGGCATTCCACCTTTTGCAAAACAGGCTGCCCGTTTTTCTCGGACAGCCTGCTTGCTTATTCCTTCGTCTCAATCTCAATGCCGCGTTCTGCCAGCCAGTTCGGCCAGTAGTCGTCGGTGTAGAGCAGTGCCTCGCGGGTGGAAGGCATCGGGGGCAGCGAGCCGCCCGTGGCGTAAATCAGCGCGGAAATCGGCAGAACGGTGTAGCCCTGCTCCTCGTAGTAGGTCAGGACAGCATCAAGAATTTCCCAGCTGTGATTCGCGTCGAGATGGCAGAGCAAAATATTGCCGGGCGCGAGCTTGGCGCGCGTCGTACCGTTCTTGATGCACTCCTCCACCGTGTATTTGCCGATGGAGTCCTTCGTGCTCATGTTCCACAGCACGCACTCCATGCCTTCCGCGCGCGAAACGCTGATGACGTTGCTGTTCACGTCCCCGTACGGCGGGCGCATCAGGCGCGGCGAGACGCCCAGCGTTTCCGCCATGGTCTCCGCCGGAAAAACGATTTGGCGCATCATGCTGTATGGCCGTTCCTTCGTCAGCTGCGGATGCGTGTTCGTGTGGTCGCCGATTTCATTGCCCGCCGCCAGCACGCGCTTGGATTCCTCCGGGAACGTGCGGACGAAATAGCCCGTCATGAAGAAGGTGATATTCGTGTTGTGCTTCGCCAGCACTTCCAGCACCTGATCGGTGTTCTTGCCGCCGAAACCGCAGTCCATGCCGATGCCGACAAGTTTCCGCTCCGTCTCCACGTTCTTGACGGCGCGCTGTCCCTTCGCAACGACGGTCAGGTAACCGCCATCCGCCACACAGCGATCGCCCAGCCACACGCTCAGGCGAGTGTATCCCTCCATATCAGCGGTTGGGGTGATGGAGAAGCTCATGTCGCCGCTCGGATTCGACCACTTCGCTTCCGCCAGCACTGTACCCTTGTCATCGCGCAGCTGGAAGGTGTTGTTGCCCTTGACGATGGTGGATGAATTCGTCACCGTCATGCGGACACTCATCTTCTTGCCCACCGTGCCAAAGTTAATGCCCAGATAGAACTGCACGTTCGGCAGGCGCTGGATGGTCAGCGTGTGCTTGCCCGCACCGGTGTAGCCGTCGCCGCTCTGCAGTTCAAAAACGACCTTGCCGCGCTCCTCCACCACCTGCGTCGGAACGGTCAGCATGGTACTCTTCTGCCCTGCCGGGATGACCACGGAATACGCGCCATCCAAGCCGTCGCAGGTCAGGGAAACCGTCAGGTCTTTGTCGCTTGCGGGCGACACGTTCAGCTTCAGCGTATAATCATAGCCGCCGTTGATTTGCCCGTTTTTCTCGGCAAAGGTAACTTTCACGCCGTCCGCCAGCGCGACGGACATCAGCAGCGCCAGCATCATGCCCAGCGCACAGAACCATTTTTTCATGTGCAGCCTCCATTGGTCGTCGATCGTTGATATATCTGCTCGGACATACACGTCCACTTCTATTATACCATTGATTGAAAAGGAACACAAGTGCAAAAAACGCCGCTCCGCTTAACCATATTCAGTCAGCGGGGCGGCGCGATGTGTCAGGGGATTATTGCTCTGCCAGCTTGTTCAGCATCTCAACGATGCCGCGGCTGTTCTCCAGCTGATTCTCCATGCCTTCGACAATCTGCTCTTCCGCAGTCGTCTCATCCGCATCCGCGTGCAGGACAACCGGCAGCTGCTTGCCGACGAACTGCTCCGCGAAGGCGTCCAGCATTTCCTGCGTCAGACCTTCGATTTCATTTTCCAGCGTCAGCTTCAGCTCCAGCACCACATTGTTCGCATCCAGATGCAGTTCAACATCAAGCGTGTATTCGTCCGGCAGCATAGACGTGATGGTGGTGGTAAGAACTCTTCCTTCAGCAGCGGGTTCTTCCGTTGCTTCGGGTTCGACGGTGGGTTCTTCCGTCGCTTCGGGTTCAGCGGTGGGTTCTTCCGTCGCTTCGGGTTCGACGGTGGGTTCTTCCGTCGCTTCGGGCTCGACGGCGGGTTCTTCCGTCACATCCGGCTCAGCGGCGGGTTCTTCCGTCGCGGTGGGCTCGGCAGCGGGTTCTTCCGTCACGTCAGGTTCGACAGCGGGTTCTTCCGTCGCTTCGGGTTCGGCGGTGGGCTCTTCCGTCGCTTCGGGCTCGACGGCGGGTTCTTCCGTCGCTTCGGG